>ERZ1669249.42-NODE-42-length-88514-cov-6.718186_pt1 | contig 88514 bp, 83 predicted proteins | sample MGYA00579293_ERZ1669249 | MGnify/ENA primary metagenome ERZ1669249 (study PRJEB41166, sample SAMN08046057) | hot springs metagenome | biome: hot spring; feature: neutral hot spring; material: thermophilic sediment; isolation source: thermophilic sediment from... | reverse complement strand
AGCGGAGCAGATAGACGGTATGGTGAGTCAGATAGAGAGCCTGGCGGCGAGTGCAGAGGAACAGAGTGCGGCGGCTGAAGAGATGAGCAGTGCGATGGACACAGCGACGAAGTCGATCAGCACGATAGCACACCAGATAGAAGAAATGACGAAGGCGGTGAAAGAGCAGGCGAACGCGAGCCAGGGTGTGAGCAGTCTGTCTGAAGAGATGTCTTCGATCGCGGAGAGTTTGGTAGAGCAGGTGAGAAAGTTCAAAATCTGAGAACACTCTGGAAAGAAGATGGGCCCCTTCGGGCCCATTTTTCTTCACCAAGCTGTTGACCGCAACGGTTCACATACCCAGATACGCCTTCTTCACCAGATCGCTCTCGAGTAGCTCTTTCCCTGTACCGTGTGCGACGATCCTTCCTGTCTGGAGCACGTAACCTCTGCTGGCTATCTCCAGGGCTTCCTGAACCTTCTGTTCCACCAGGAGTACCGCGACGCTTTTTTTCATCCGGCCAAGTTTGAAGCAGGGAAGAAACAGAGCATGTCGTGACGAGTCATCAACACTTCATTTGAGAATGGCAGAATAGGATTGAAGGGAGCGAGGAACGGTGAGCAAATGGACTTCAGTACTGACATGCGTTTTGCTTTTCTGGATCGTCGTCGTTTTCTATTTCGGTACCAGAAACGCGATCGTTTCTTCTAAGCAAGCTCGCTGGGCCTACACCGTTTTGAAAAAGATCGACCAGATGCTGGACTTTTCACAGACGGAGCTTTTCACGAAGATCAGGAATGGCTTGAACAGGCTCTGGTTCGGCAACAAGAAGATGCCATCGATCGAGCTCGTTCGGAAATCTGCACATTTTGGTCTGTACATGATACTCGGGATCGTGGCTTTTTGGTTCGCGCTGGTGTATTCTCGAAGCTTGTTGATCGCAACGCTCATGGGTGTTTCGCTGGCTGCGCTCGTGGCAAGTCTGGACGAATATTTTCAACAGTTCAGAGGGAGAGGCGCTTCACTCAACGATGTCGTGATCGACATCTCAGGTGCACTGACAGGAACGATCCTCTGCTTGATCGTCTTCGGTGTTGTGAAATTGCTAAGGACACTGTCGAAGAGAAGGATGGAATCGCTCAACGGAAAAGTCCAGGATGGAGATCGATCAGAACGTTCGTCATTTTAGATGAACGATCATCGAGTTTTGATGTTCTGTGGTAGCAACGACTGGAGCAACAGCAAACTGTACATCGCAGCGAGCAACATACCAACGAATATGAGCGTTGCTATGTGCACGTGAACCTTCATGGGTGAAAGGAACAACACAGAGAATCCCAGAGCAACGCCGAACGCGTTGGCGACGATGGGTTTTCGTGTGAGCATGTAGGCTTCCAACACGGATTTGTGTTTCAGATACGCACAACCGAAGTGTATCGCATAATCGATGCCCGCACCGAGCACTATGTTCATGAGGCATGCGCTGATGGCGTTCAGAGGAATTCTGAACAATCCCATCGCCCCGTAGAGACTCAACAGCGTCATCGCGATGGGTAAACACGCGACGAGGCCGAGTTTGAAATTTCTGAGCGTGAAACCCATCATGAGCGCGATGGCAAGCAGCGCAAAAACTAAACTGGTACGCAGATTCTCTATGACGAATTCGTTCATTTCCATGTACTTGAAGTCTTCACCAGAGAGTTTGATCGACTTTATCGAACCTTCAGCGAGAGAAGACGCGATCGTTTCGATCCGCCTGTACGTTCTACTATCTACACGCTTTGGAAAGGCCAGCATGAGTGCGGAATTGTTCTTCCGGTCAAAAAGGATGCCTTCAGGAAGGATCGCCAGAACGAGATTTCTGAGAGGTTGTGGTAGCAGCTCGTACAGATCCAGCAGTGAGAAAGTCCTTTCGCAGTGATCCTTCAGACTGTCTCTCACCATCTTCAGCGATTCGAGGCCTTCTCGACTCTGCACGTCCACGTTGAGATCGATCTTCAAGAAGATGGGAACCTTTATGCCCGCAATCGCTTCGATTACCCTGGCACCTTTCATGACCCTGGAGCCGGATCTGAAGAAAATCAACGAATGGAACTCTGCCTCCACCCTTCCAGCGAAGGTGCAGAAGAAGATGAATAGACCAAGAAAGATGAGGATGTTCATCCACCTGTTCCTCAACGTTCCACTGATCGTGGTCGTTCGTGGCGATCTTCTGATGTCCAGCAAAGTGACTGTGGGTGGTAGAAAAACGAATGTAGTCGCTCCTGCCGTCGCAACACCGAGTGCACCGCTGAAGCCCAGTTCTCTCATCACAGGCGAGCTCGTCAGACCGAGGCTCAAAAACCCTACAACCGTTGTTAGGACCGTCATCAGTAAAGCGAAGAAGGTTTCACGGAAAGAGATGTAGGCCCTTTCGAACCTGTTGGGGTCTGTCAAGCTCAAGTACCTGTTGACGTAGTGCAGCGCTGCGGAGCTCCCCATTATCAGCGTGATGAAGGGCATCAGGACGTTTTCCATCGTCACGGGTTTGTCGATCGCGGCGTAGAAGCCGAGCAGATAAACCGTGGCGAGTACGCTCGGAAGGAACGCGAGTACCGCAGCCCAGAAGTTCTTCAGAGTGAAGTAGAACACGAAAAACATGATCAGCAACGCTACCGGGGTAAGATAGGAAAGGATCATCTTCACGTAATCCATGGCCATCGCACCGATGTAGGATATTCCAAAGACCAAACCGCCTTTCGGTGCGATGGTTTTGTAGATCCTTCGGGAAGTATCTTCAGGACTCTTCGAGATGAACACAACCAGCAGTGCGTAATCTTTTCCCTCAAACTGGCCGATCAGTCTCAACCTCTGAGCCAGTGCGGTGTTGTTGGCCATGGTGAGTGGAAATTCGAACGGATTGATCACCATCAGAACTCCGTCGAGGTTTCGAAGGTTCTGAACCGTGTCGAGAACTTCTTCACGGGTTCTGTAAGGTACGGCGACGATGGCCACGTCCCTGAGATAAAAGGTTCTCGATATTTCTCTTTCCGCAGCGACGTATCGCGATTCTCTGGAAACCTGTGACTTGAAATAAGCCCTCACCTTCAGCTTCGGAAGTTGTGAGGCTGAAAGAATACCCAGAATGAGCATCAAACTCAGCGCGAGCCAGGGTTTCTTTATCCAGGCCATGCACCTTTCTCCTGATACAATTCTAACTGTGAAAGGAGGTTTCAAAGCCGTGAGACTAATAGACACACACGCGCACCTTCATTTTCACCAGTTCGAGAAGGATCTGGATCAGATCATCAAGAAGCTCGATTCGCACAAATTCGCCTTCGTCGTCAACGTGGGTATAGATGTTGAAGACTCGAAAAAAGCCATAGCCTTGAGTGAAAAATACGAAAAACTCTATTGCTCCATAGGGATCCATCCCCACGAAGCTTCGGGTGCTCCGGAAGATTTCCTTCACACTTTCGAGGAATTGCTGAAAAACGAAAAGGTCGTCGCGATCGGAGAGTGTGGTCTGGATTATTACAGGATGCTTTCTCCGAAAGAGTTACAGCGCGAGGTCTTCGAGAAGCAGTTGAAGTTCGCAAAAGATGTGGACATGCCCGTGATAGTTCACATCAGGGACGCTTACGATGAAGCTTACGAAATTCTCAGCAAGGTTGGACTGCCAACGAGCGGTGGTGTCGTACACGCGTTCTCCGCTGATGAGGAATGGGCGCTGAAGTTCGTTGAACTCGGCATGTATATAGGTATAGGTGGTCCGGTCACCTATCCGAACAGCCACACGCTCAGGCGCGTTGTGAGAGTGGTGGGAATCGAAAACATCCTGATCGAGACCGACTGTCCTTACCTGGCTCCGCAACCGGTGAGGGGCAAGAGGAACGAACCGATCTACGTGAGGTTCGTCGTTGAGGAGATAGCGAGGATCTTGGACATGGACATAGAAGACGCGGCGGAGACCATCGTGAAGAACGCGGAAGAACTCTTCAAGCTTTGACTCTCTCGGCGTATCTGCGATACCATCTCATCGCCGGTATCGCGCTGATCAGGCTTGCTGTGAAGATGAGTGAAGATGTTAAAAACACCCACCTGTGGCCGAGCTTCCCTGCGATCTGAGTTGAAACCACAGGTACGAAGGTCCTGCTCAGGATGTTGAGTCCCTGGAAGAAACCTTCCCACCTGCCGAGCTCCCTCGGTGAGAGGCTCATCTTTATGTGTTCCTTGGCTGGAAACCACAGTATGAACCCAAGACCCATGACCGTGTGCGAAATGAAAAACACGTACACGTTCGGCACGAACCAGGCGACGAACGTGAGGATGATCAAAACAGAACCGATGATGAGATTCCTGACCGAACTGGAATTGACCCTTCTCTTCCACAGGTACGACACAACCACGGAGATGGAAAAGATCATCTCGAACAGGAAGGGAGAAGAGCTGTCCAGCTTGAAGTGGTCCATGAGGTAATAAGAGATGATCAGGAAGCTCGAGAAACTGAACGACATGTACGCCAGGTACTGATGGAGCATCATGGAAATGAACGCCCCATTCGTGTTTCCAGCGAGAACGTGACTTTCGTGCAGGCTCGAACCAGTTTCAACGCGTGGCAGCACCTTCACTAAAGAGAATGCGTAGAACAGATTTGCAACGAATATGGAACCGAAGATGAAGGTGAGGAATCTCAGGTCTTTCATCTGTCTCGCCAGAACGAAGACCAGCAGGAAGTAAACCACGGCCTTGGTGAACTCGGTGATCAAGAATTGCATCGAGTAGATCTCTTCGCGCTGTTTCGGTGGGAAGAGTGCCCTTTCGTACATGACCTGGCAAGGATAGAAAACGTCCGTGACACCCAGCAAGAGTTGAGCGACCACGAACGTGTAGACGTTCTTCGTGAGGATGAACAGCAAGCTCCCCATGGCGAAGAAAGTTCTTGCGATCGCGTAGCCGTAGTTCACGCTGATCGTCTCGAACTTCTTTCCCAAAAAGTACGTGAGGATGGCCTGAAAAACGTAAGCAGCACTGAAGAGCCATCCGATGTCTTCTATCGAGATGTTGAGCAATCTTCCAAGAGTTGGAGCGGCAATGATAGCTGAAAAAGAAAAACCGCTCAGAGAATAGAAGAGCAGATACCGTTTCACCTGCTTCGGCAAGTTCTTCCACATGAGCCTCACCCGTTTCATCGTTAATTCAAGAGTAAACAAATCTACACTTGAAATGGGATGAGCCTTTGATAGAATAATTAGCGAAAACAATTCGCTCCGGCGTAGCTCAACCGGCAGAGCGGGTGGCTGTTAACCACTAGGTTGCAGGTTCGAGTCCTGCCGCCGGAGCCAGGGTTGAAATCAGTTTTTCAATCTTGCCGATGGCGGGTCGAACGCGACCCGCATTTTTGTTTTCAAGACGTACGGGCATGAAAAACCGCTCCGTACGGAGCGGTCCTACTTTTCATACTGGCGCCCCCAAGGGGATTCGAACCCCTGCTTCTGGCTTGAAAGGCCAGTGTCCTAGGCCGCTAGACGATGGGGGCAACCAAGGTTATCTTACAACAACTCTTTCGAATGGTCAAGTATCGTTTTTAGAAAAGGCGGCAACCGCCGCCTGGTCGGGGCGACTGGACTTGAACCAGCGACCTCTTGCGCCCCATGCAAGCGCGCTAGCCAACCTGCGCCACGCCCCGCACTATCCATTGTACCACGATCCTCTTTTTTGTGCAAGCAGTTCTGACTTTCTGACAGTTGTCAAGGTCCTGTGTGTGTGGTATCATTTTTATTGGCTCAGGGGGTAGTTCAGTTGGCCAGAACGCCGGAATCGGGGTCCGGAGGTCGAGGGTTCAAGTCCCTCCCCCCTGACCATCTTTCAAGCGTTCGCACATCGATCTGAGCGCCGCTTCCACGCCTTCGTAGGGATCTTCCAGATCTGCGAGCGACAGATACTTCTGCAGAGTCCTCCTTGCAAGATTTTCTGCGTGGTGCTTCATCCTCTGCCTTCTCAGCTCTCTCAGCTTCCCAGTTTCTACGAGTTTCTCCCAGAGCGCTGTTATTTTGTTCACCAGTTCTTCGATTCCATGTGCGTTCAGAGCGGAGGTCTTCACCACGCTCGAAACGTCCCGACCAGCGAAAGTGAGGAAACTCACCAGCTGGTCGTACAGAGAATCGCTTCCCACCAGGTCCGCTTTGTTCACCACGTATATGTCTGCGATCTCCATGATGCCGGCCTTCAGAAGCTGCATTTCGTCCCCGAAACCCGGTGAAAGGACCAGCACCACCACATCGGCCACGTATCGCACTTCGACCTCGGCCTGCCCGACTCCCACGGTTTCCACCAGAACGTAATCGAAACCGACAGATTCGAGCAACTCCACGACATCGTAGATGCTTTCGTTCAAACCACCCAGAGCACCGCGTGACGCCATACTGCGTATGAAAACACCGTCGTCCAGAAAATGTTTTTTCATTCTCACCCTGTCGCCCAGAAAAGCTCCCTGGCTGAACGGACTCGAAGGATCGACCGCGACGACTGCGACCGTTTTTCCTGAGGATCTGAGCTTTGCGATCACTTGATCTATCAGCGTGCTTTTACCGACCCCGGGGCTACCCGTGAAACCGATCACCGGGGCCGTTCTTCTGGGCAGACTGGTCAATATTTCTTTTGCCTTCTCGGGCGTGTTCTCCAGCAAGGTTATGAGTCTGGCGATGTTTTTATGATCCATTTGCGCTCGTCACTCCTTCCAGAACTTCTTTGACCTCCTGAACGATTTTCGACAGCGGTGTTCCGGGTCCGAACACACGACACACACCTATCTCGAGCAGCTTTGGCACATCGTCCGGAGGGATGATGCCACCGACGAAGACCGGTACATGTCCTATGCCTTCTTTTTTCATCAGATCGATGACTTTCTTCGACAGTTGCAGATGCGCCCCTGACAGGATCGAAAGTCCTATCAGATCGACGTCTTCCTGAATGGCAGTTTTCACGATCTGTTCGGGCGTTTGCCTCAAACCTGTGTATATGACCTCAAAACCTGCATCGCGCAGGGCGTGAGCCACCACCTTTGCCCCGCGGTCGTGCCCATCCAGGCCGGGTTTTGCGATCAATATCCTGTATTTCTTCATTCAGATCACCCCCTCAGATCGCGGTACTCTCGGTGTATTCGCCGTAGACTTCTCTCAGCACATCGCTTATCTCACCGAGTGTCGCGTAGCATTTCACCGCTTCGAACACGTATGGAACGATGTTTCTACCTTCCTGTGCGGCCTGCTTCAACTCTTTCAAGGCGTTCGCCACAGCCTTGTTATCTCGTTCTCTCTTCAACCGCCTCAGCGCTTCTTTCTGTTTCTCCTCGAGTGTGGGGTCAACTTTCAGGATGTTCTCTATGGGTTTTTCTTCACTGACCTGGAACGCGTTCACACCAACGACGATCTGTTCACCTTTCTCTATGGCGAGCTGTTGTTCGTACGCGCTCTTGTGGATCTCCTTCTGAACGTAACCGAGCTCTATCGCGCGGACCATGCCACCCAGAGAGTCGATCTTTTCCAGATATTCCCAGACTTTCTCTTCGATCTGGTTCGTCAGCGCCTCGATCGCGAAAGAACCTGCCAGAGGATCGACGATGTCCGCAACACCGGACTCGTACGCGATGATCTGCTGGGTTCTCAGGGCAACCTGAACGGACTGTTCCGTCGGGAGGCCGAGCGCTTCATCGTACGAATTGGTGTGCAAAGACTGAGTGCCTCCGAGTACCGCGGCGAGCGCCTGTATCGCCACACGAACGATGTTGTTCAGCGGTTGCTGCGCAGTGAGGGTGGAACCGGCTGTCTGAGTGTGGAACCTCAGCCTCAGCGCTTCCGGGTTGCTGACGTTGAAACGTTCCTTCATGATCTTTGCCCAGATGCGCCTTGCGGCTCTGAACTTCGCGATTTCTTCCAGGAAGTTGTTGTGCGCGGCAAAGAAGAAAGAGAGCTGTCTTCCAAACACGTTCGGGTCCAGCCCCGCCTTGATGGCCGCTTCCACGTACGCGATCGCATCACCGAACGTGAACGCGAGCTCCTGAACGGCGTTGGCGCCCGCTTCCCTTATGTGGTAACCGCTGATGCTTATCGTGTTCCACTTGGGCATGTGCTTGGCGCAGAATTCGAAGATGTCTGTGACTATCTTCATCGATGGTTCGGGTGGGAATATGTAAGTACCCCTGGCGATGTATTCTTTCAGGATGTCGTTCTGTATCGTGCCCCTGAGCTCCTCGAGTTTCGCACCCTGTTTCTGCGCCGTCACGGCGTACATGCTCAGCAGTATGACAGCGGTGGAGTTTATGGTCATCGACGTGCTCACATCTTTCAATGGAATTCCATCGAAGAGGATTTCTATGTCCCGCAGAGAATCAACCGCGACTCCCACGCGCCCGACTTCACCTTCGGCCAGGGGATGGTCGGAGTCGTAACCGATCTGCGTTGGCAGATCGAACGCCACGGAGAGACCCGTCTGACCCTGCTGGAGCAGGTACTTGAAACGCCTGTTGGTTTCTTCAGCGGTACCGAAGCCGGCGTACTGTCTCATCGTCCACAGTCTGCCACGGTACATCGTTCTCTGGACTCCGCGCGTGTAGGGATACTCTCCGGGCATGTTGAGATCTCTCAGATAATCCATTTCTGCCACATCGAGAGGAGTGTAGCATCTCTTGAACTCGTAGCCGGAGCTCGACAGGAACTTTTCCTTTCTCTCAGGGAACTTCTTCAGATCGTTCTCCAACTGTGCCTGCCACTGCTGGAAAGCTTCCTCGATTCTTTTGAGTTGTTCTTTATCGTACATCCTTCGCCACCCCCGTCTTCAAAAGTTTTACCAATGTGAACGAACAACAACCTTTGAAATCTGGTTGAACTCTGAACACTGGTTTCACCATCACGCGCACGAAATCTCTCACTGATTCCTGCAAGAGTCGTCTGTATTCACCACGAGGTTGCATGCAACCGAGTGCGACGAGATCGAATTTTTCAGACGCATATTCGAATATTTTCCTCACCTCAGACAGATCTGGTGGTGAGGCATTGGAGAATCTGGTATTCTGCGTCGGGACGAACACGTTCAGAACGACGGCGTTGAAAAATCCTGACAGCGTTTCCAGTGCGTCGTACTCGTGCGTGATGCGACCTTCGTGGATTCCGACCGTCACGTGTGGGATCGCCGGAACGTTGGTCTGTACGATGGCGTTCAAAAGTTGCAGCGGTGGGACAGAAAACCCGTAGACTTCCCGCATGATCTTCGAATCGGCGAAGAAGTCGAAGCTCACGACGTCCGCCAGACCTTCGAGTTCTCTCAAAGGTGAAAGTGGAAAACCGACGTGGAAGTTGTAAGAAAGGCCGTATCTTCTTTTGAGTTCCCACAGTGTGTGCAGATGTTCTCTGAACGGTACGAGCAGATCCTTTTCCAGCCCACCACTTATGAGAAAACTTTTGTATCCTTCCTGAGCGAACTTTTCCATCTCCTGCAAAGTTTTCATGTGGAGAAGGTAGTGTCCACCGCAGTGTGCACAGTTCATTTTACACGTATGGTTGGTCAGAGAAACGGGGATCGTCCCGCTCGGATCGACGAAGATCAAACCGATCACCAAAACAAATCATACCATCTTGTCCCGCACTTCGTGGTATGATTCGAGAAGGTAGAGGGTGAGGAGGGATCGCATGAAGGTCTATATATCTGTTGACATGGAAGGGCTCGCGGGCATCGCGACGTGGGGGGAAGTCGATACCAGCAAGAGGGAAGCTTCCGAGGTGCTGTACGAACATTTGACAGCGTTGCTGCAGGGTTTGTTCTCCGCAAAGGTTCACGTCGAGCATGTGCTGATCTCAGATGCACACGGTTCGGGTACGGCCATACCCTACAGGATATGTGAGGACTTCGACAGGGTCAGTCTGGTGCACGGTCCGATCAGGAAAGATTACATGATGAGCGGGCTGGATTCGTCGTACGACAGGGTCATCTTCCTCGGATACCACGCGGGCATCGGTACGAAGCACGGCATCATGGACCACACCTATTCTAGTTCTCTGATACACAACATCTGGATCAACAACAAGAGGATGAACGAGGCACTCATAAACGCAGCCTTTGCGGCCCATCATGGGGTACCCGTCTGCCTCGTTGTGGGAGACGAAGCGCTCGGTGAAGAACTGAAGAACGAGTTCAACGGTAGATGGCTCTTCGTGTCCACCAAGACGGGTCTGGGTCGTTACGCGGCGATCATGAAACCGAAGAAGCAACTGTTCGAAGAGATCAAAAGCGCGGCGGCGCAAGCCCTCGAGATTCCCAGAAACGAACTGCCGCTCTTCAAATTCGAAAGGCCCGTGGAGCTGAAGATAGAGCTGAAAGATACGGTGTACGCGGACCTCGCCGAGCTGATACCAGGTGTGGAGAGGATCGATGGTCGCACGGTGAAGTTCGTTCACGACGATTACTCCGTGGTTTTCAACGCCATCATGGCCATAGTTTATGTGGCGATGGCTGCGAGGGACTGGAGGTCGTGAGCCATGATCAGATCTCTTCGCGAGCTACTCGAAAAGGCGAAGCAGGCTGGCAGGAAGAATCTCGTCGTTGTTGGCGCTGAAGATGCAGAAGCCGTGGAAGCTACACTGATGGCGAAAAAGGAGGGACTGGTGGGGCGAATCTTTCTCGTTGGAAATGTTCAGAAATTGAAAAGTTATGAGAACCTCAGCGATGTCGAGGTTGTGGACAGCTCCGACGAGGTGGACGCGAGCGAGAAAGGAGTGAAGCTCGTTTCTTCGAAGAAAGCAGACGTTCTGGTCAAAGGACTCGTGAAAACTTCGGTCCTTCTCAAAGCTGTCTTGAACAAGGAATGGGGTCTCAGGGGTTCAGGCCTTCTGACGCACATCGTGGCGGTGGAAGTTCCCGCCCTCGACAGGGTTGTGTTCGTATCCGATGGGGGCATCGTCATAAGACCGTCGCTGGAAGAAAAGGTGAAACTTATCAACAACGCGGTTGAGGTGATGCGCAAACTCGGTTACGAAACGCCGAAGATTGCCTTGATATGTGCCGTTGAGACGGTGAATCCGGCCATGCCTGAGACTGTGGAAGCGGCCATCCTCGCGAAGATGAACCAGCGCGGTGAGATCAAAAATTGCATAGTGGACGGTCCGCTGGGACTGGACAACGCTCTGGACTCGAGGGCGGCTGAGGTCAAGGGTGTGAAGAGTCCGGTCGCGGGGTGCGCGGATCTTCTGATCGTACCAGACATCCATTCTGGTAACTTTCTTGGAAAATCGGCGATTTACTTCGCAGGTGGTAAGATCGCCGGGATGGTCATCGGTTCGAAGGCACCCATAGTGCTCGTTTCGAGGGCCGACACGGCGGAAAGCAAGTTGCTTTCGATAGCCATGGCGTGTGCCACGAGTGGAGGAATGGGTGAATGATAAAGATACTTCTACCGGCGAGCGTCCTCGGCAGCGTTGAACTGTCATCCACCAGGGAAAAGTTGTTCATCGATGTCTACAACGATGGCGACTACGAAAAAAAGTTGCTCGAGGAATTCTGGGACATCGTGATGGGCCCCAGGAAGTTCGACAGCTTTACCACCATCTTCGTGAGTTCCACCGATGCCGTGGCGCTGGCCATCAGGTACCTCGAGAGCAGGATAGAGCTGGAAGAGATGAAGAAACGACACGAAGTGCTCTACAGTTACGCGGAATTGCAGGGACCTACCTGTCACCAGGTTCTGAGAGAACTTCAAAAACTCAAATACGGTTCCGAACAGATGATCGTTCTGGTTGCTGAAAAGGGAGTGCACCTGCTCGCGTATTTAGAGTACCTTTCGGCTGGTAGGTACTCTCAGGTTGAGGAAAGCGTTTTTGAAGTGCACCTGGACGGGAAAATCAAAAGGGTCCTTTTCAGTGAACATCCACTGGAAGGTTTTTACAACTTCCGCATCCCACCCTTGAGGGAAAGGAAGAACGATATACCTTACATGGTGGACTGGATACTCTCTTCGATACATCAGAAACATAAATACCTGCCTGTGAACTTTCCCAGTGAAGAGATCATGGACCTGTTTCTGAAATACGACTGGCCGGGAAACACGGAAGAACTCATCAAGGTGGTTCACATGTACTCCGCAGGTCTCGACGTGGTAAGTTATTTCGTCAGCTCGCTCCCGAACGTGGAGAAGGAAGAGGTCAGGCTGGTTGACTACGTGAAAAAGATCGTTGAGACCGTCGAGAAGAGAACCATAAAGACCATGCTCGAAAAGTACAAGTGGAATCGCAAGAAAGTTGCGTCGGTTCTTGGCTTAAACTACAAGACTTTGTGTTACAAGATCAAGAAGTACGGTATCACGAGACACTGAGGACACGCAGCCCCGCGGGGCTGCGCCCTCACGCTCCAAGCTTTTTCGAGATCTCCCTGGCGGTGTTCTTGACCTCTTCAGCGATCTTCGGAATGTTTTCCTCGTTCAAAGAACTGGACGCGGCGGTGACGCTGATCGCACCGATGACTTTGCCCGTGTAATCGAAGATGGGTGCTCCGACACACTTGACTCCGTATTCGTTCTCCTCGTTGTCCACCGCGTAGCCTCTTTCTCTGACCAGGGATAGCTCTTGTTTGAGTCTTTCCGGATCGGTGATCGTGTTCGACGTGCACCTGATCAGCTGGGTGTGCTTGAGGTATTCTTCGAGTTCTTCTTCGCTCAGGAATGCCAGGATGGCTTTGCCGAAAGCGGTGGAGTACAGTCTCATCTTCATGCCGATCCTGGAAATCGTGGGGATCGTTCTGGCGCTCTCCACTTTGTCTATGTATACACCCTCAAAACCGTCTCTCAGTGCGAAATGAACGGTCATGTTCGTCTTTTCCATCAGTTCGACGAGTAGCGGGTGAGCTATTTCACGAACTTCTATGTTCCTGAGCACCATGCTGCCGAGTTCGGCCAGCTTGTACGAAGCGAAGTAACGGTGCGTGTAAGGATCTTTGAACACGTAACCACATTTCAGGAGCGTTTCAAGGTGTTTGAAAGCGGCGGGAGCCGTGATGTGCAAGAAATCGGCCACGTCGCGAACTCTCACCCCGCTCTTCCTCGAGACGACGAACTCAAGGATTTTCAGCGCTCTCTCCACCGAATAGATGGCCATCTTATTTCACCTCACGACCCTGCCGCTCCCGGCACCTTTCATCAGGCTCTTCACTTCCTCGACGCTCACCTCGTTGAAGTCTCCCATGATCGTGTGCTTCAGACAGGAAGCAGCGACGGCGAATTCCAGCGTCTCCTGTGGCTTCATACCCGCAAGACAACCGTAGATGATGCCCGCCGCGAAAGAATCTCCCGCACCCACTCTGTCCACGATGTGTACAGTGTACTGTCTGGCACTGTAGAAATCGTCTCCATCGAGCAGCACGCCCGACCAGCCGTTCAGATTCGCAACCACACTCTCACGCAGACTGATCGCGACTTTCTTGAAGCCGAACCGTTCCCTCAACCTGCGGCATACCTGTTCGTATCCCTTCAAACTCAGCTTACCCTCGACCACGTTGCTCTCATCAGCCTTGATGCCGAAGACTTTCTCTGCGTCCTCTTCGTTCGCGAACAGGACATCGACGTACTTGACCAGTTCGGACATCACCGTTCGAGCCTTTTCTTCGCTCCAGAGTTTTGCCCTGTAATTCAGATCGCACGAAACGGTTATACCTTTTTCCTTGGCTTTCTTGAGGGCATCGAGGCAGGCTCGAACCAGGTTTTCTCCAAGGGCGGGTGTTATACCTGTGAAGTGGAACCAGTTAGCCTTGTCGAAGATTCTGTCCCAGTCGTATTCTTCCGGTTTGGAGAGGGCAAAGGCCGAGTTCGCCCTGTCGTAGATGACCTTGGAAGGTCTCTGTGAATATCCCGTCTCGAGAAAGTATATTCCCAACCTGCCTTCTCCGAATATGATGTGTGATGTGTCCACACCGTACTGTTTCAGATGGCGCACAACGGCGATTCCAAATTCGTTCTTCGGAAGCTTCGTGACGAAGGACGCTTCCACGCCGAAGTTCGCGAGCGATACAGCCACGTTGGCCTCGGCTCCCGCGTATGTAACGTCGAAGGTCCTGGCCTGAACGAACCTCAAAAAGTTTGGGGTTGCGAGCCTCATCATGATCTCACCGAACGTCACCACTCTCGACATGGACGCACCTCCATAACTGATAGTTAATATGGAAAATCTTTGGTCAACACCGTAACAGATTCTATCACATGGTTCCAGTTGTTTTGGACTGGAAATCGACTGAGGTAAAATGAAATTGGGAGGTAAGATGAATTGAAGGTAGGAGTACTGCTGAGTGGTGGTGTGGACAGCGCGGTTGCGCTGTACAGTCTGCTCGAAGCCGGTCACGAAGTGATCGCCTACCACATCAAAACTGTGCCGGACGAGTTCTATCTCTCTCGACAGATAAAGCACAAGGTGTGCTGTTCACCAGCCGACACTTTCGATGCACAGTTGATAGCTAAACATTTCAATGTTCCTTTCAAGGTTCTTCACATTGAGGAGTTCTTTCGCCGAAATATAATCGACTATTACCTGAGCGAGTACAGGAATGGAAGAACACCGAATCCATGTTATCTGTGCAACAGGCTGGTGAAGTTCGGACTCGTGATGGACCTGATTTTGAAGGACGGCGCCGATATGGTGGCGAGTGGGCATTATGCCAGGATCGTGGATGGAAAGCTCTACAGGGCGATCGACAGAGAGAAAGATCAGTCTTACTTTCTCGCTTCGATAGAGAGGGAAAGGCTTTCGAGGATAGTCTTTCCGAACGGTGATAAAACCAAAATGCAGGTGAGAGAGATCGCTTCCAGAGTGAAGATCCACGTTCATTCGAAAGAAGAATCCCAGGATCTGTGCTTCATACCCGACGGTGATCAGGAACGTTTCTTCAAAGAGCATGGAATAGAATTCGACGAAGGTCCCATCTACGATTCTTCCGGTAAGGAACTGGGCAAACATAAGGGTTTGATCCACTACACGATCGGGCAGAGAAAGCTTGGAATTTCCTTAGGTTCAAGAATGTACGTGATACGCATCGATGCGAAGAACAACGCAATAATCGTTGGAAAAGAAGAGGAAGTCTACCGGGACAGGTTCACGGTGACACACTTCAACCCTCTGGTGGATCTACCTGAGAGGTTCACAGCATCGGTGAAGGTGAGAAAGAACAGCGATGAAGTTGCGTGTTCGGTCAGCCAGAAAGATGGAGTGGTCGAGGTGAAGGCGGAAGAGCCCATTTTCGCCGTCACGCCAGGTCAGGTGGCGGTTTTCTACGATGGTGATCTCGTGCTCGGTGGCGGCATTATCGAAGAAGTTTTGTGATAAAATCTAAAGTTAAGAACACAAAAAGGAAGTGATGGTTTGCTTCCCCTGTACGATACGATACCAAGCAGGAGAAAACCTTATGTCGTTTACGCACTCGTAGGTCTCAACGTGGTGGTGTTCTTCTACCAGCTGTCGCTCTCCAGAATCGAACTCATCCAGTTCATGTACAACTTCGGTCTCGTACCGGCCAGATTCACTTCGGACCGGTGGAATACTATATGGCAGATTCGCACCGGCTTGAGCCTGTACTCCAACAAATGGCTCACTTTCCTGACACACATGTTCCTGCACGGTGGCTGGTCACACTTGATCGGGAACATGTGGTTTCTGGGATTGTTTGGGGACAACGTTGAGGACACGTTCGGGCATTTCAGGTTCCTGCTTTTCTATCTTTCCGGGGGTATACTCGCCAGCCTGGCACACTTTTCGCTGAACTTGAGCTCTCAGGTGCCGATGGTCGGAGCATCGGGTGCGATATCGGCGGTGATGGGTGCCTACTTCGTGCTGTTTCCATATTCTCGCATCGTTTCGATCGTTCCGTTTTTCTTCTTTTTTATGCCTGCCCTCATCGCCGTCCCGGCGTTCACGTACCTGTTTTTCTGGTTCATTTTCCAGGTTCTCAGCGGATTGTTCGACAGCCCCACTGGTTCCGGTGTGGCGTACTGGGCACACATCGGTGGCTTCGTCGTGGGTATGATATACGGTTACGTCTACCGCGTTCGGAGGAGAAGATACTACTGGTGAGGAGGTTCGCCATGTTTCAGAAGATGACGATCGAAGATTGTCTCGAAATCGAGAGGGACAATCTGGTGAAAGAATCTCTGCAGAGGATAGAAGAGATCGACCACGTTCTGAGAAGTTTCATCACGGTACTGAAAGCAGAACAGATCCAGCTCAAAGATGGTCCGTTCAGAGGGATCCCCGTGGCGGTGAAGGACAACATCGTCACGAAAGGTGTGAGGACCACGTGCGCTTCCAGGATTCTCGAAAACTACGTACCTCCCTACGATGCGACTGTCGTGAGGAGGCTCAAAGAAGCCGGGTTCGCTATCGTCGGGAAGACCAACCTGGACGAGTTCGCGATGGGTTCGAGTACGGAACGTTCCGCCTTCTTTGTGACGCGTAACCCGTGGGACCTTTCCTGCGTGCCCGGTGGTAGCAGTGGAGGTTCAGCGGCGGCAGTCGCGAGCGGTGAGGTGGTGGCGGCGCTCGGCAGCGACACGGGTGGTTCCGTGAGGCAACCTGCGGCGTTCTGTGGCATCGTGGGTTTCAAACCTACCTACGGACTGGTCTCCAGGTACGGGCTGGTGGCGTTCGCCTCTTCGCTGGATCAGATAGGCCCGATGACCAAGAACGTTCGCGATGCCGCCATCCTGATGCAGATCATACATGGAAGAGATCCCATGGATTCGACGACCGTGGATGTGAAGATGGACTTTCTTTCACACATAGAAGAGGGGATAGAGAACTTCCGTTTCGCCGTTCCAGAAGAAGTTTACGAGTACGAGGGTCTGGACAGCGAGGTCGCAGAGAGGTTCGAAGAGTGTATAAGGCTCATCGAGAAACTCGGTGGGAGAGTGAGAAAGGTAAGAATTCCCACGTTGAAGTACGCTGTGGCAACGTACTACGTGATCGCCCCGGCCGAGGCGAGTTCGAACCTCGCGAGGTACGACGGGGTGAAGTACGGATTGAGAGTCGAGAAAACGGGATTGAAGGAAACTTACTCCACAACGAGGACTGTAGGATTTGGCGAAGAGGTCAGAAGGAGAATCGTGCTCGGCACGTTCACCCTGAGCGCGACTTACTACGAAGCCTATTTCAACAGGGCACAGAAGGTTCGAAAGCTCATCGCTAAGGATCTCAACACCACGTTCGATGAGTTCGACGCGATCCTGACACCCACATCCCCGATACCCGCTTTCAAGATCGGTTCCATCACCGATCCGCTCGCTTACTACTTGATGGACGTGTTCACAACGTTTGCGAATCTGGCGGGTGTACCTGCGCTGAGCCTGCCTTTCGGTTTTGCCCGGGGACTGCCAGTTGGAATTCAGATAGTTGGCAAGAGGTTCGACGATCCAAAAGTCTTGAGGATCGGCAGAGCGATCGAAAAGTCTTCCCCGTACAACGAGAACGGACGTTTCCCCATGCCGGTGGTGAGAGTATGAGGTTCAGGACAGTTATCGGTTTGGAGATACACGTTCAGCTTTCGACCAGGACGAAGGCGTTCTGCAGTTGTCCCGCGGACGTGTTCGATCTGCCTCCGAACACGGCTGTTTGTCCGGTGTGTACGGGACAGCCCGGGGCCCTACCCGTGGTGAACGAACAGATGGTGGATTACGCGATAAAGCTGGCACTGGCGCTCAACTGTCGGGTGAACGAGTATTCGAGGTTCGACCGGAAGAACTACTTCTATCCGGATTTACCGAAGGGTTACCAGATAAGCCAGTATTTCTACCCACTCGCGGTGGGGGGCTATATGGACATAGATGTGGACGGAACGACGAAACGCGTGAGAATAAGGAGGTTGCATCTGGAGGAGGACGCGGGCAAGCTCGTGCACGAGGGTGATTCGATAACTCAGGCGAGGTATTCTTTGGTGGACATGAACAGGTGCGGAGTGCCCCTCGTGGAGATAGTCACCGAACCCGATCTGTCTTCGCCGAAAGAGGCCCGCATCTTCACCGAGAAGCTGCGATCCATACTGAGGTATTTGAAGATCAGCAGCGGTGATATGGAAAAGGGTGCTCTGAGGTGCGATGCCAACATCTCTGTCGTGGATCTGGAAAGGAACGTTTCGAGCAACAGGGTCGAGGTCAAAAACATGAACTCGTTCAGGTTCATTGAAAAGGCGCTGGAGTACGAAGAGCAGAGGATCATGGAAGCGCTCATGAGAGGTGAAAACGTTGAGAAAGAGACACGTGGCTGGGATCTGGCGACGAAGACCACCGTGTCGATGAGAGGAAAGGAAGAAGAGAGCGATTATCGCTATTTCCCGGAGCCAGACATCCCCCCGATCGTTGTGAGCAAAGAGAGGATCGAGAGACTGAGGTCGTCCCTGCCGGAATTGCCTGACGAGAAAAAGTTGCGTTTCGTGCAGGTTTATGGCCTTCCCGAGTACGACGCATCCGTACTCACGATGGACGAATTCGTCGCGGACTTTTTCGAATCGTGCGTGAAGTTGACCGGCAAACCCAAGGAGACCAGCAACTGGATCATGACCGAGATGCTGAGGGAGATGAAGGAGCTCGAGAACGAAGAACTGAAGATAAAACCTGAGCACATAGCGGAACTCATAAAGATGGTGGATCAGGGAGAGATCTCCATAAAGACGGCAAAGGAGATCTTCCCCGAGGTGTTCCGAACCGGTAAGATGCCCAGCCAGATCGTCGAGGAGAGAGGATTAAAACAATTGAGCGACGAAAGCGTCATTTTCGACATCGCGAAGAAGGTCATAGACGAAAATCCACAGGTGGTGAGTCAATACAGATCTGGAAAGAAAAGCGTGCTTTCCTTCTTTGTTGGACAGGTGATGAAGCAAACCAGGGGAACTGCGAACCCGAAACTCGTGAACGAAGTGTTGAGGAGGTTGCTCGAAGAGTGAGACTGAAACTTTCGATACTGCTGATTTTTCTGGGCTCGATCCTCTTAGGAGTGGAGATGCTCTACGTCGATGGCCTGACACATTTCATCGATGTCGGTAACTTCCTGATCAGGGTCTCGGAAAACGATCTTCAGTTTGGAGCGATCTACCAGCATCAGAAGACTATCGTACGAAGGATAGGATTTTTGAGGATAAAAGAAGGAGAGGCGCAATTGAAAGCGGGTTTCACCGTGGGGAAGAACTGGTCTGCGATCGTCTCCTTCGACGTCGAACGTTACGGTCTGACCCCGGCGAACTACAGGTTGCTCTTCTGTCTCTCACCGGATGGATCTTACGCTTTCATAGACGCGACGCAAAAACTTTTCCTCGGAAACTACGCGGTGAACATTTCTTCGTTCGATGTCTTTGGGCCTGTAACGATGGGGATGAGCAGGGTATATCTGAAGGTACAGAACCAAGAGATCGGCTTCTACGCGCTCGATCGTGGTGTTTTCGCAGGTTTTTACCCTTTAACGAGAGGACAAACGGGTGACGAAGGGCTCTTCATGGGTGTGGGATGGTACGAGGGATTTTCAGGCGCACTGGCAGCGAAGTTCAGGGTTCCGCTTGGAAAGTCTTCGCTGTTCTTTGACCTCGTTCTGGCGCTCGGACAGGAAAAGGCATCGGTCGGTATCAGGGGTGAATGGATTGGCGAAAGATTCAAGTTCGACACGTGTTTCATCGATGGAAAGTTTGTCTTCAGGGTTAGTTTCTGATGAAGTGGGTCTGTACGTGCACGTTCCTTTCTGCAAAAGCAGATGCAGCTATTGTGATTTTGTTTCTTACACAGACTTTTCGCTTGTGGATGAATACTTCAAAACCCTCTGGAGAGAGATCGAACTGTGGGCCAGGTTGTTGCCGAAAGTTTATGTTGGAAGCATGTACTTCGGAGGGGGCAGTCCGAGCGACGTTCCTTTCGAACTGCTCGAGAAAACGGTTGGTCTCATCGCGAAGCGTTTCCATCTGAAAAGGGACGCTGAATTCACGGTCGAGATCAATCCGAACTGTGGGTTTCCAGTTGAAAAATTGAAACTGCTCGGCGTGAACAGGGTGAGTATCGGATTGCAGGCGGCCGACGATTCGGTGCTTCACCGTGTCAGAAGGAGACATACAGTGAGTGATTTCTTCAGAGTTTTCGAAGTGGCAAAGAGTTTCGCCAGAGTGAACGTGGATTTCATCGTTGGTTTGCCTGATGAGAGCGATCGAACCATAGATGAAGATGTCCGTGTGGTTGAAAGGCTGAAACCTGACCACGTTTCCATCTACCTGCTGGAGACTCACGAACCAAGTTTGAACCAATCGCCCTGTGAGGAAGTCGAAGGTCGATACGAACGATTCGTCGAATCCGTACAGTCGATTGGTTATCTTAGATACGAGATCTCCAATTTCGCCCTGAACGGAAACTTCTGCAGGCACAATTTGAAATACTGGCGGAACGAAGATTACATCGGTTTGGGAATAGCTGCAGGCGGGCATCTGGGCAGGATCAGGTACGTCAACACCTCGAAGATTGGCGAGTACGCTTCACGGATCTGGAAGGGAGAGTTCGCGTTCGAGTATTTTTCTGAGAACGACGAGCTTCAGGAATTGAAGGAGAGTCTCTTCATGGGTTTGAGACTGCGGGAAGGGGTGAGCGTCGAACGATTGAGAAGTCTCTATCCAGCGTTCGATCCTGAGGTTCTCTTTTCAGACCTCCTGGGTGAACTGTTGCGGCTCGAAGGAGGATTTCTCAGGCTCACCGAAAAGGGTTTCGATCTATCGGCTCGGGTGCTCGCCGATGTTATAGATCGTATTTCTTCGACAGCCGTTGGGAGGTGATCGGGATGGTCTTTGTGGAGAGTTTACAGAAGTACAACCTTCATTATCCTGCCAACGTTGCGCTGGTGTGCAGCATGTACGAGGAAAGGATCAACGTGATGGCTGCCGCATGGCATACACAGCTTTCTCACGATCCACCTCTCTATGGGGTCTCGATCTCGCCGAAGAGGTTGACGCACGATCTGATTCTGTCTTCGAAAGAGTTCACCGTGAACTTCATAAGGTACGATCAGAGCAGGCTGGCCGCCTTCGTCGGTAAGACTTCTGGTAGGGACATAGATAAGCTGAACGTCTTTGAAATAAACCTCACCAACGCAAGAAAGGTCAAAGTACCGGTGTTGGGCGATTGCTATGCGGCGTACGAGTGTAAGCTCGTCGATTTCAGGCGCACGGGTGATCACACCTTCTTCATAGGTCAGATCGTCGGAGTTCACTACGATCCGAACGCTTTCGGACAGATTCTGACCGTTCAACCAACGCTGTATCTCGGTTCGGACCATTACGTGACGGTCGATTTCTCCACCAAACGAGTTCACGATGAAAAACAGGTGAAGGATTATCTGTCAAGGTGGGTGCAGGGAGGATGACGAAGTTCCTGTCTGTGGTATCGGAGCTCATGTCCAAAGACAACGTCCTCGTTCTGGGCCACGTGATGCCGGATGGAGACGATATAAGCAGCGTGGCGTGCCTCGCCGAGGGATTGCGACGGCTCGGAAAAACTGCGAGAGCCGGCATAGACGACCAGATCGCCTGGTATTACAAGCTCTTTTTCGCCGTTGATAAGATAGAGCCTTTCGAACAATTGCAGAATTTCAATCCAGATCTGATAGTCGTTGTGGATTGCTCTTCACCGGACAGGGTTGGGAGGTTTCAAGATCTTTTGAAAAGAGCAAAGCTGGTAGTGATAGACCACCACGAAACGAATTCACTGTTCGGAGACCTCAATCTGGTCGATGTTTCCAGCGCCTCAACGGCTCAGATAGTTTATAATATAAACAAAGCCATGGGGGTAAGTTACGATCCACCGCTCGCAACGACCAACTTGCTCGGCATCATGACGGATACAGGTTTCTTCAAGTATTCCAACACCGATGGGAACGTCCTCAGGGCCGCGGCGGAACTCGTCGAGCTTGGTGCACAACCGTACTTCGTCGCATCGACCATCCTTGAGAACAGAACGCTCGAACAGTTCAAGCTTCTGGAGCGAATGATCGAGCACATGAAGGTGGAAGATCGATTAGTTTATTCCTGGTTGAGCTATGAAGATTACCTATCGCTGGGTTGTACGGAGGACGACAGTAGTGGCTTCGTATCGGAACTCAGATCCATGAAGGATATAGAGGTTGCGATTCTCTTCACCGAATTTCCCAAGGGTGAAGTTCACGTGAGTTTCAGATCTAAGCACTGGTTGAACGTGAGCAAGATCGCCGCCGCTCTCGGTGGTGGGGGTCACGCACGAGCGGCAGGTTGTTCTTACAAGAACGTCGAGCTGGATAAGGTGATCGACGAGGTACTCAGACTGACTCGTGAAGCTCTTGCGGGGGGAATTCATGAGACTGGTTAGGCTCTTGAGGCAGACTTACAGTGGGGATGAATTTCTGATCCTCGAACAGGATACTTACAAGAGGCTGAAGGTTGTGCTCAAAGAGGCGGTAGGCGATAAAACAGAAGAGCTTGCAGATTTTCTCACGAAGCTGTCGCGTATGAAGCATCCCGCGATTGCACCGATCGAGGGTTTCGATTTCCGTTCCGAAACACCTCAGATTTTCTTCGCCTACTACGGTGGGGAAGATATCGATTTTCATGACCCACAAGAGGCCGAGCGGTTCGCCAGGTTCTTACTGAGCCTGTTGAGAGAGCTCATACACCACGGAGTGGCGATTCCCATCATCGGTCTGCAGGATTTTTTGAAAAAGGACGAAGATTTTTACATGATCGCCCCGTGTTGGCGCAATCCCAGAAAATTTCCCAAACAGGGAGTTTTCATCGCACCGGAATTCGTAAGATACGCTGAATCTTCCGTTGCTTCGACTGCCTACGTGTTTGGCAAGTTGATTCTCTCGCTTTCGAAAGATGAATCCATAATGGATGTGGTGGGTAAGTTCACACAAGAAGAACCATCGGAAAGAAAATTACACTTCGTCTTCACGGCGAACTCTCTGGGTGGACTGTCGGGACGTGTCAGGGTCAGACCCGTAGTTCTGGCGCGTCGTGAGGAAGCGGAGATCCTGAACCTGATTAAGAATCTCAAACCTAAGCTCAACACGATCCTGATCCACGGACCTCAGAGGAGTGGGAAGACCACCCTGTTGAGTCTGCTCGTCGACGATTTTCGTCGCATGAACATGCCCGCCGTCTGGGTGGCGAGTGTCGAAACACTCGTGATGGATCTGGTTCAGCTGCTGGACAACGAAACTTACTCGAACCTGGAGGAGACAACCAAGAATAACATATCGAGACTCGTGTCATCGGAAGAGCTTTCTTCCGACGAAGTGATTCTGACCGTTGCAAAGTTGCTGACTAAGATGCGGCCCATCGTCTTCCTGGTTGATGATGCCCACGAAATGAGTACGAGCGTGAAGATGTTACTCAAACAGCTCGGTGAATACGTCTATCCTCAGGGCCACATTCTGCTTTTGAGTTCCATAAGGGACGAAACGGACATACACGTAGATTTCAAGGTACAAGTCAATCCTTTGAGCTTCGAAGAAACGTTGAAACTGGTGAGCCAGTCGCTGGCGATCGATGAGAGAAACATCCCACAGGAATTTGCTCGATGGCTGTACACCGTCACTCAGGGTCTGGCAGGAAAGATCACACAGGTGCTGAAGGTCTTGGCCAGGGAGAACAAACTGAGTGTTTCGGGTGACCATCTGTACGTGGATGAAACCTTTCTCGCGAGCAACCTCAACGATGTGCTCGAGCTATCGGTGGAAAAGTACAGATCGACGAAGGCGGCTTTTCTCAGTCTGTGCGGAGAGAAATTCTCTCCCGTGGAAATTCAAGCCCTCTGCGAAGCGACCAATATGGAGAAGGAAGAGCTGGATTGTTCTCTGCGGGGCTTGATGAACGACGGTCTGGTTTACTTCGAAAACGAAAGGTTCAGATTCACTCTACCCGAGCTCTGGCGAACGTTGTACGAGAGCGTTGAGCGATCGGTCCGCGACAGGATACACAGTTCCTTAGCCCTGAAAGCCCCGAGTTATGAAAAGAGAGCCTGGCACCTCAGGATGCTGGGCAAAGCCGTGTCCGCCGCGGCGATGTATCTGAGGGCTGCCAGGAAAGAGATCCACTCTTACGGAGACATTTCCGCCGCGCTGGACTACATTAACAAAGCTCAGGAAATTTTGAAAGACAGAATCAGTTACGCACTGGTCAGTCTGAAGTTCAAAGCGCTCGGTATCAAGGGTGAGCCGAAGGGTTTGAAGCGATTCAGTGAGGAACTTGGAACTGTAGAAAAATTCTCGTTCTTCCGTTACGCCGCGCTCGTGGCGGCGGGCGAAGTGAACGAGGCCATGAAGCTCGAACAGGAAATAGATTTCAAAGGGAAAACGCCTTACTCGGAGCTGTTCAAGCTCAGCTACAAGGTTCGCAGAATGCTCAGGGCAGGTCAGAAGATCGATCAGGAAAGCATCAGAAAATTGTCGTTTCTGGTTGCACAGCTGTCGAATTTGCCTCTGCACAACAGATTGAAGGCCAGCGCGCTGACGCTGATCGCCCGTGCACGGGGCGTTGAATCGATCCAGGCGCTCGAGCTTCTGAACACGGCGAAACTGCTCGCCGAAGAAGGGCGGTTCTACGATGTGCTCGCGGAAACGCTCCTGCTCCTTGGCACCCGCTTGACTGCCGCCCCTGAAGCTCAGAGGCTCTTCGAGCAGGTGGTGGAGATCGCGAACAGGATTGGATCCCACGATCTCATGATGACCGCACTGAGCAACATGATGTGGACGAATCTGTACAGGGGCGAAACAGAAAAGATGTTCGCGGCGATACAACAGCTCAGGGAACTTTCAAGAATGGTTGATAGCGCCGCAACGGAGGCCTACACGTACTTCGTGGAAGCCCAGTACCACACGTACAACAAACAGCTCGAAGAAGCTCTGGAGGATCTGGAGAGAGAAAGATCCATAGAGAAACAGCTTGGGATTGAAGAGCGTGGATTGAGGGCGAAGGTCGCTGCCTACGCTCTGAACGAACGCCTGGAGGAAGCGAGGAAGCTGGTGAAAGAAAACATCGATAATCCAGCTTTGAACAATCCAACGTTTGTCGAGTTCAGAGATCTGATACTCGCTGAGAGTGACGAGGATCTGTTGAAAGCCTGGAGAAAGTTCGTGAACAAGGATCATCTGTATTGGATGCAGGAAGCCTGCCAGGCGTTCGGTGCGAGGGTCGTTCTGCTCGACAGAGATTCGTTCTTCAGATTCGCTGAAAGGCTGGAGAGATCTGACATAAAAGACGGAACGTTCCTCTCGCTTGCCCAAGTGCTTGAAGGCATGGCTTTAGCTTACAAAGCCCTCGGTGAAGAGCTGATGGCTTTGAACTACGCGGAAAGAGCCGTCACGATCTACAGAACCCATGGGTTCGATTCTGCAGCCGACTGGCTCGAGCAAAAGGTGGGCATGACCTCGGCGATGAGCAGGCTCGTGCGCCTGTTTGATACCGCAAGGATAGACGAAGGAGACGTAAGATCGATGATGAAGGAGTTGAGGTCGCTGCTGAAGAGTTTCATCGATGCGCACGCCGTGACACAGTACGCGCTCGACACGCTCAAAGTCGCTGATTTTCAGGACGATTTGAAGTCGATACTCGATTTTTTGCTCTCGAGGATGATGAACATCCTGCCCATCAACTCGGCGGCACTGATGCTGGTGGAAAGCTCCGGAAAGATCGTGGAATTTTCCGCCTTCAACGTGAGAGACATCCCGAACAAACTGATATCATCGTACGAACCGTTCGAGGTTTACCATGCAGTTCAGCTCGAGTACAATTACAAATTACACATGTACTTGGCGAACAAGTCCCTGTTCGTGAACAGGGCACAGGGTGAAAATCTGATGAAGATCGTTCTGAACCTTCAAGAGGTTGCGGCACACATTCTGAGGAACGCGATTTCCTACAGACGCAGCATCACGGATCCTCTGACGGGCCTCTACACCAGGTGGTACTTCCTCCGCAGGTTGCGCGAGGAGTTCGAAAGGGTCAAGAGGTACGGCGGTAGCTTTTCCGTCGTCATGGCGGACATAGACGATTTCAAGAAGATAAACGACACCTACGGTCACAAGATCGGTGATGAAGTGCTCAAGTTCATCGCCTCTTTGATGAGGAGTCACACCCGTTCGACGGACATACTGGGTCGTTACGGTGGAGAGGAATTCATAATGATACTGCCGAACACGGATAAGGAAAGTGCCGCGCTGGTTTGTGAAAAGATACTGCGCAACATGTCGTCCATGAATCCGTTCGATTTCAAGGTAACCATGAGTTTCGGTGTGGCTGGTTATCCGGAGGACGATGTGTTTGAACCGGACGAACTCATCGCTCTGGCGGACAAAGCCATGTACACATCTAAGGAAAGGGGTAAGGCCTGTGTCACCATCTACAGATGAACTCAGAGAGTCGATTCTTTCTCTCTTCAAAGCCGACAGCAAGTACACCTTGAAAGCGATTTACAAGGCGCTCAAGGTGAAATCGAAAGCTGATAAACGCGCCGTCAGGGACGTTGTAAAGCAGCTTTTAGAGGAAGGTTTGCTCATCAGGGATGGAAAAGGTTATTACCACTCTGCAGAGTCAGGCAACCTCATCTCTGGAACGATCGAATTCTCAAGGAGGGGTACCATAGCGTTCGTCACCACCGAGGATGGAAAAGAGATCGCGGTACCGATCGAGTTTGCCTCGAGCGCGATACATGGCGACAGAGTACTGGTTGAAATCGTTGGCCGATGGCGAAATCTGCCGATGGGAAAGGTTGTACGCGTTCTGAAACGTGGCAAAGAGAGAATCGTGGGCGTTCTCGAACTCAGGAGGACCTTCGCCTTCATCGTTCCGGACGATCCGAAGATCGTCTACGATTTCTACGTTCCTGTCGAGTGCATAGGTGGCGCGAGACCTGGCCAGCGTGTCGTCGCCAAGATTATCAAATGGCCGAAGAAGGGAAGAAATCCCGAGGCGTGTGTGGAAACTGTTTTGGGGAACGTGGACGATCCCAGAACGGATATACCTGCCGTGATGGCGAAGTACGATCTTTCGGACAGGTTCCCCGACGAGGTGCTCGAGGAGCTGGAACAGTTACCGGACGATGTGACGGAAAGAGACATCGAGGGCAGGCTCGATCTGAGGGATGAGATCATCTTCACGATAGACGGTGAAGATGCGAAAGATTTCGACGATGCGGTGTCGATAAAGAAACTTCCCAAAGGAAGGTACATGCTCGGTGTTCACATCGCCGACGTGTCTCATTACGTGAAGGAAGGCTCGGCACTCGATAGAGAAGCCTTTCGCAGGGGAACGAGTGTTTATCTTCTGGACACGGTTGTGCCCATGTTGCCTTTCAAGCTTTCGAACAATCTGTGCAGCCTGATGGAAGGAAAGGATCGCCTCACCTTCACCGTAGAGATGATCATCGACAGCGAAGGACGGTTGCTGGATTTCAGCATTTCGCCGAGCGTCATAAACAGCAAGAAGAGACTGACCTACACGATCGTGAACAGACTGCTCGGGGGCGACGAATCGGTCGAGCGTGCTCTGGGAAGGGAGATTTCGAATGCCCTGAGAACGATGCACGAACTTTCCATGATCCTGAGACAGGCCCGGAAGGCTCGTGGCGCGATAACCGACATAGAAGGTGGAGAAGTTGAAGTTGTGATGAACGAAAAGGGTGAGGTTTTGGACATCGTGCCCAGGAAGAGGGGACCGGGAGAGATATTGATCGAAGAATTCATGATAAGGGCCAACGAAACGGTGGCGGAGATTTTCCACAACGCTGGTCTTCCTTTCGTTTACAGAGTTCACGAAGAACCGGATCCGGATACGATACTGCAGTTGAAAGAATACGTGGAAGCGCTCGGTGTGAAGCTGAAATTTCCAAAGACGATCCATCCGAGCGTCCTTCAGAAAGTGCTCGAGCTGGTCAGAGATCACCCGCTGCGCTCCAGCGTGGAGAAACTGATGGTCAGATCCATGAAGCGTGCCATGTATTCTCCGACGAACATTGGACACTTCGGATTGGCATCGTACGCGTACACGCATTTCACTTCTCCGATCAGAAGGTATCCAGATCTGGTTGTCCACCGTTTGTTGAAGCTCTATTTGAGACAGGGTAACCGGTTCACTGAAAAACAGATCGAAGTCTATTCGGAGCTTTTACCGAAGATCGCCGAGCACTGCAGCAAGCGTGAGAGAATCGCGGATGAAGCCGAATGGGACCTGTTAGCGATGAAGAAGGTGGAGTACATAAGCAAACACATGGACGAGATCTTTGAAGCTGTCGTCACGAACGTCACACGCTTCGGTCTGTTCGTCGAGATACCTGAAAAACTGATCTCGGGCCTGGTGCACGTATCCACACTCGACGATTACTACATCTACGACGAAAGGAAGAACATACTCGTGGGAGAAAGAACTGGTAAGGTCTTCAAGATAGGCGACATGCTCAGAGTGAGAGTTTTGAGGGCGGACAAGATCACCGGGGAGATAGATTTTGAAGTGGTGGAGGAGAAAAAGAATGTGGATAAAGGAGATTCAAGGAACTGAAGGTCATGTGGTCGTTGTGCACGGCCTCGGTGAACATGCGAAGCGTTATCAGTGGCTCGTCGAGTTGCTCTCACCCAGATACGGTCTCACCCTGTTCGACCTGCCTGGTCACGGAGAAAGCGAGGGGAAACGTGGCCATGCAGCTTTTTCACAGATATTCAGGATCATTGACGAATTGATTTCAAAACATCCTGACAGTTTTCTCATGGGTCACAGCCTCGGTGGCTTGATCGCCATCAGGTACGCGGAACTGAGGAACAACATCAAAGGCTTGATAGTCACTTCGCCCGCGCTTCACCTTCCAAACAGTAACTTTGCTCTGAGAGCGATCGCTTCGGTGTTTTCTTTACTGGCACCTGGCCTGAGCTTCGACAACAGCATAGATCCGAACGATCTTTCCACAAATCCAGATGCGGTACAGAGATACGTGTCTGATCCGCTCGTGCACAGAAAAATCTCTGCAAAACTCGCCGCCGATCTTTTTAAACACAGCAGGCTGGCGATAGAAGAGGCTCACAGAATAAACGTACCATGTTTCGTTGCGGTGGGTAGTGAAGACAGAGTGACCCTTCCGAGTGGAGCCAAGGAATTCTTCGAGAGATTGAAGGTTGAAGACAGAGTTCTGAAGGTCTACGAGGGTGCGTACCACGAACTGTTCGAAGATACAAAAAACGCCGAGAAGTTCAAGATGGACCTTTTGAACTGGATCGATTCACATCGCTGAGTCTCATTCGCCACCCATACCTTCCGTGCTTTCCATCAGAACGTAAACCTTCGTTGAAGAAGGCAGGTATGCTAAAGGATTCACGGTTTCTCCTTTGTTCAGAGCTTCAATTTCAAAGTGCAGATGTGGCCCAGTACTCACTCCAGTGCTGCCAACGCGCCCTATCAACGTGCCTCTCTCAACCCTCTGACCGACGTACACGGTGATTTTCGACAGGTGTGCGTATCTGAAAATTTCTCTTGAGCCTTTCACTTCCACCAGTAGGCCGTAACCAGGTTTTTCACCTGCGAAGATGACGGTACCTGGTGCCGAGGCAAAAACCGGAGTACCCTCCGGTGCCGCGATGTCTATGCCGGAATGGAAGGACATCTGCTTGGTTATCGGATGTCTTCTCCAGCCATAAGGAGAAGAGATCACACCGTAAGTGGGCCAGATGTAGCCTTTCTCCGTGTTGAACGCCTTACCTATCGATTTGACGGGGACGAAGATCTTTTGACCCACGACGATGTTGTCAGAGGTCAGATCGTTTGCTGCCTTCAGATCGGCCACGGATGTGAAGAACGATTTCGCTATGGAATAGAGCGTATCACCTTTCTTTACGGTGTATATCAATCCTTCTGGTTGCGGTATCACCAATCTCTGACCGGGAGAAAGTCTGAGTGGATTCACATTGTTCCAATCCAGGATGGTTGAAGGAGAGACTTTGAACTTTCGGGCGATGTCGTAGAGCGTATCACCTTGCTGCACAACGTAAGTTACAGTCAGATACCCCCCAACAGCGACGGCAAAGAGTGATATCAACAGCAAAAAACAAAGAGTTCTTCGCACACCCATCTCCCCTCTGTTTTTTTACTCTCATATTATAGCAATTGACTGGGTTTCAAACCAACTCGATCAGTTTTTCGGCTATCTTGTCAGCCGGTAGAACGTAATCGGCGTATCCTTCCTCGACAACCGCTTTCGGCATGCCGTAGACAACGCACGTGGACTCATGTTCGGCTATGACCTTTCCACCGTAATACTTTACCATGAACGCACCCTTGGCCCCATCCCTGCCCATACCCGTCAGTATCACCGCGACGGTGTTGGCCCTGTAAATCTCCGCGACTTTCATCAGCGTGAAATCCACGGCCGGTCTGACGTTGTTGATCTTTTCGGACTTGTCAAGGAACACCTGCACGTTTGAGTTGACCGTGCGAATACCCATGTGAAAATCACCCGGCGCGACGTAAACCGTACCTTTCTTAACGATTTCACCGTCCTCTGCTTCCTTGACCGCCAATTTAGATATCGAATTGAGTCTCGTCGCGAGAGACTTGGTGAACACGGGTGGCATGTGCTGCACCAAGAATACAGGAGCTGGAAAGTTCTCCGGCAGGGCTGGTATTATCAGATCGAGCGATCTTGGCCCACCCGTTGAAGCGCCGATGACCACCGCTTTGTTGCCAAGAAAGGTTTTCTTCGGTGCCGTCAGGGCAGGTTTTGCGATCTGCCTTGCGAAGAGATTCTTAGGATCGACGAGCATCGCGTTCCTTATCTTTGTCAGCAAGGCGTCTGCAACTTCACGGAACGTCAGCGAGGTCGAACCCGAAGGTTTGGTTAGAAAATCCACGGCACCTAAAGTCAACGCGGTAATCGTTATGTCGGCGCCCTCTTCAGTTAAACTGCTGACCATGATGACTCTGACAGGGTATTTCTGCGCGATTCTTTTCAGCACCTCTATTCCATTCATCTTCGGCATCTCGACGTCCAGCGTGACGACGTCTGGTTTCTTCTCTTCTATGACCTGAAGCGCCTCGAGGCCGTCTTTGGCAACACCGACCACCTGCATGTCAGGTTGAGAATCGATGATGTCCTTCAAGACCATTCTCATGAAGGCAGAATCATCAACAACAACGACTCTTATCTTTTGCGCCATAGGCTCGAAAACCTCCATATCAACGATGCGACAGGGAAGATCAAGACGAAGATCAACGCGATGAGTTTTCCAACCGAATGGTCCCAGTTGAACAGGGCTCTTCCCAGGACTATCACACCCACCACCACTGCAAAGAGAGAATACCACAGGACGATGCCGGCTGCCACATCCTTCACAAACTTGATGGTTGGATTCGGCCTCGTTTCGTACAGATCCATGATCGATTCGACGAGCGTGTTGAGCAGCTCCATACCGATGACCGAGAAAACCGCAAAGATGATCCAGAGCAGTTCGCTGGTTGTGAGTTTCAAGGTGTATGCGAGCACCATGACTGCGGAACCAATCACGAAGTGTATCCTCAAGTTCCGTTCTCTTTCGATCGCCTCGATGAACCCTTCGACCGCGTGGAGAAACGATGATAGCACTTCACTCAAAACCGAGGGTTCTGATTCTCTGTTCTGATCTGATCCTGTACTCTTTCGTGGTAGATTCGTATCCATACCGGATCGCCTCGATGTTCATCTTAACGTACCTTTCAGAAACGCTCTCTTCAACGGCTTTGAGCAGCGATTCGATGTTCACCAGTCGTGTCGCCTTGACCAGCACCCCGAGGCCTATCATGTTCGCCACGATCGGAGTTTTGAATTTCTCTATGGCCATCCTTTCGAGTGGAAGCGCGATCACTTTCTTCGTCAGAGTGAGGATCTTCTGAGGTATGTTCTGCAGAAAGGTGTAGTCGAGCAACACGATACCGTTAACTCTGAGGAGTTTGTAGTAAGCCTTGACGACGTCAGGATGCATAAGATACATCACATCGAACTGGGTTGCTTCAGGGAAATCTATCCATTCATCGTCTATCAGCACATCGCAGTGGCTTATACCGCCACGCACCTGTGCACCGTAGAGCTGCGTCTGGACGACGTACTTGCCATCGAGCACGGCAGCCTGTGCGAGTATTCTTCCGGCAAGAACGCTTCCCTGTCCACCGCTGCCAGCGATTCTCACCGCGATGGGTTCAGATAGCGCCATAGTTTCACTCCTTTCTCGCGGTTTCGATGATCTTTTTGTACCTGTCCAGGAGAGTCGGTCTCTCTTCCACGTGAAATTCTCCGATGACTATCTTGTCTTTGAGTTCTTCCTGGCTCATATTTTTTGCTCTTTCCAGCGTGACGGAGTTCTTCTTGAAGTATTCGATCATCTGTGCCGCATCTCCGATTTTGTTGTAGCGGCCATAATAGGTGTGACAGTTCGTCACGGCCTCCACGACCGCGGTCCCGCGATGGCTCAGTGCGCGCTTTATGTACTGTACCAGCAGTGGATAATGGTACACCGTTGCCCTCGCCACGTAGGTAGCACCAGCAGCGATGGCCATTTTCACGGTGTCGAACGGTAGTTCTGTGTTCCCGAACGGGGTTGTGGACGCGATTTTCTCAACGGGTGTTGTGGGCGAAACCTGTCCACCCGTCATTCCATAGATCATGTTGTTGAAGACGATGATCGTCAGGTCTATGTTCCTCCTGCAGGCGTGGATGAAGTGATTGCCCCCGATCGCGAGGATGTCTCCATCTCCTCCGAGTACAACGACGTGAAAATCGGGCTTTGCGAGCTTCACACCGGTTGCGAACGCTATCGCCCTTCCGTGCAGCGTGTGCAGTGTGTTGAAGTCTATGTAACCGGTTGCGCGCGAAGAACACCCTATTCCGGAAACCGCAGCTATTCTGTCTTTACTCAATCCCAGCTCGTGGACCGCCTGAAGAAACGCTTTGAGCACGATACCGTTACCACAGCCCGGACACCATATGGTCGGCCACCTTTCGCTCCTCAAATACTCCTGCAGAGCCTCAACCTTCAACTGGTTCACCTCCAATCACTCTGTCAACAGCGATCCCACAGGTGCTGAAAAAGTAATCCGTCAAAGGATCGGGATAATCCTGCTCGTACACAACCCTCACGATACCCGCGTTGATGATCAAACGCGCGCACACAGAACATGGTTTCGTCGTTACGTAGATCGTGGCACCCCGGGTGGATATTCCAAACTTCGCCGCCTGCATGAGAGCGTTCTGCTCTGCGTGCAGGCCGAAACAGATCTCCTGATTTTTTCCCGAAGCTATCGACAGTGCGTCTCGTATACAACCGATGGAATCACAATGTGGGAAGCCTGACGGTGGCTGGTTGTATCCTGTCGCCAAGATTCTGTTCTCTCGCACGATGAGTGCGCCAACCTTCCTGTGCAGGCAGGTGGAACGCTCGCTCACCATCCGGCTGATGCGCATGAAGTAAACGTCCCAGGACACTCTGTTGTCGTGGGATTTTGAGAAGTTCAAGCTTTTAAGGTACTCTTCCAGTCGGGTCGTGAGATCCTGTTTCATACCATTTAGAATAATACACCTTGTGGACTTCCAGAAAAAATTTGAACCCATGTTTCTCTGTCTCGGTCAATCATGTGCGCTGAACATGATAAACGTCAAAACGGGTCAAGTATTCAGGACAGTCAGGGAGGTTGCTCTTCACTGAGTCTAGGTAAATGGAAAAGTTGCAAACATTTCTTAAAGATGTTCTCACATCACTTCCTGTCGGATGGTTTTATAATGACTACGTAACTTGACCGAGTGTGATTATAATACTTAACAGGTAAGAGAAGCAGCTTATTATGCATACCGGGGTGTTACCATGAACATCGGTGAAAAGATCAGAAGGCTGAGGATGTCCAGAGGCTTGACGCAGGAAGAACTCGCGGTGCGAACCGATCTTTCAAGGAGTTTCATATCGCAGCTGGAGAGCAACAAAACGTCGTTGTCTCTGGACACGCTCGAAAAAATACTCAGGGCGCTGGGGACAGATCTGAAATCGTTCTTTTCCGACCAGGATGAGGAGAAGATCGTGTTCAAGAAAGAAGATAGGGTTCCACTTTACGATCAACCGGAGGGTGTTGCCGCCTATCTGTTGATGAGTGATGTGGAGACGAAAAAGGTGGATCCTGTGCTCGTCGTGCTTGGACCTGGGGCCCAAACAGAAGAAGAAGGTTACCACGAAGGAGACGAGTTCGGTTACGTTCTGCAGGGCAAAGTGGATCTCTGGTTGGACGGTGTAAGGTACAGGCTCTCACAGGGAGATTGCTTCTATTACAAGGCTGACAAGAAACACATGCTCAAGAATCCGAGCAAGAAGAAGGAGGCTGTGGTCCTCTGGATCGAAATAGACTGAAGGGGAGGGATTAGAAATGGAGAAAAGCCTGGGTAGGCACCTGATCGCAGAATTTTATGAATGTGATCCTCGCGCAATCGACGACGTGGAATACGTCGAAGAAAAGATGAAGAACGCCGCGCTGATCGCTGGCGCGACGATCGTTGGTAGTTCGTTCCACCGGTTCCTCCCCTACGGAGTGAGCGGTGTGGTGGTTATCAGCGAGTCTCACCTGACGATCCACACGTGGCCAGAGTATGGTTATGCAGCGATCGATCTGTTCACGTGCGGCGATGACACAGACCCATGGAAGGCGTTCGAGTACCTGAAGCAGGTGTTCAAGGCGAAGAGGACCCAGGTATTCGAGCATCGCAGAGGAGATTACAGGATGATCGGCATACCTTTCGAAGCCTCACACAAGGCTGTCAAAGGAGGAGTAAAACATGAATGAAAAGCTGCTCGCCGGCAAGCATCTGTGGTACTTCGAGTACTACACCGGTGGTGACGTCGGACTTTTCATGAAAATCTCACGGGTAGTTCACTCTGAGCAAACACCGATCCAGAGGATAGACATCTTCGACAACCCGACGCTGGGCAGGGTGTTCGCTCTGGATGGCATCACGATGACCACAGACAGAGACGAATTCATGTACCACGAGATGCTCGCACACGTGCCCATGTTCACCCATCCGTGCCCGAAAGATGTGCTCATCATAGGCGGAGGGGACGGGGGCACGTTGAGGGAAGTTTTGAGGCATCCAGAGGTCGAACATGTGGTGCTGTGCGAGATCGACAGGCGAGTGGTGGAGGTTTCCAAGCAGTATCTGAAGACCGGAGAAGCGTTCAACAGCGATAAGGTAGAGCTCGTCTTCGAGAACGGTGCGGAATACATCAAGAAAGTGAAGAATCAATTCGATGTCATCATAATCGATTCGACCGACCCGACAGCGGGTGAGGGTGGCCATCTGTTCACTCAGGAATTTTACAAAGCATGCTTCGAGGCGCTGAAAGATGGAGGAATCATGAACGCAGAGGGAGAAAACGCCCTTTACGATTTCAGCTGGACGAAGATAGCGTACAGAAGGATCAAGAATGTTTTTCCAGTCGTCAGGGCGTACGCAGGTTTCATGACGACGTATCCGTCGGGTTTCTGGCTGTACATCTTCGCGTCGAAAGGACTGGATCCGATAAAGGACTACAGGTTCGAGGCTGCGAAGGCCATGTCGGAGGAACTGAAGTACTACAACGAAGAGTTGCACAAAGCGTGTTTCGTACTTCCGAACTTCGTCAGAAGGGCGTTAGAGGGAAGCCTGTGAAGAACAGAACAACGCTCGAATGGTTGTTGACGTGCCCCGACCCAGAGGGAATTGAGGAGTTCCTTCTGGGTCTTAATTTTTTGAATTTTGCGATCGAACTGGCAGAAGGAGGTTCCGTGCTCCGAGTCTACACCTTTGATGAAGACACGATCAGAAAGCTTCAGGAACGGTTCGGCTGTGAGTTGCTACAGAAAAGACCTACCCGGGAACGCGATTGGTTCGTTTACTTAAAACTCAAACCTTTCGAGATCGTCCCGGGGGTCTGGATAGATCCAACTCACAGGTTCAAGAAGGACGCGGTAGTGATCAAGATGAGACCCAGTGCCGCCTTCGGCACGGGAGACCATCCCACGACCAAGCTGGTGGCGCGTGTGATGTACAACTATCTGAAGAGCAAAGACCGTGTGCTCGATGTCGGTTGTGGTACTGGGATCCTCTCCATCATCGCTAAGAAGCTCGGTGCGAAAAAGGTCGTTGCCGTCGACAACGATCCGATCGCGATAGAAATAGCCCGGCGTTTTTCCCGACTCAACCGTGTCCAGATAGAAGTCAAGCCGTCCGATCTGCTTGAAAACGTCTCAGGAACGTTCGACGTCGTGGTTGCGAATCTGACGAGCAATTTGGTAATATCACTTTTAGGACAGATCGACAGGGTGATTCACCGTAGATCGACGATCATCGTGTCCGGTATTCCCAGCACCGATGCCGAAAGGATAAAGACCGTGGCCCAGGAGAACTTCCAGATCTTGGAGGAGGTTGAACTGGAAAATTGGAAAGCGTTCGCCATGAAGAAGTTTTGATCCTTGAAAAGCAGTTGAAAAGGAAACCACTCGGTGTAAAGAGGATAGTGCTCAACTGTGAGCACGGTTTTCCTGTGGTCATAGAGAACACGTGCGAGATCAACGGAAAACCGTTTCCAACGCTTTTCTGGCTGGTGTGTCCAAGACTCTGTAGAGAAATATCGCGTCTGGAAGCGGTCGGCTGGATCGATAGGTTCGAAGCGCTCATTCGTGAAGATCCGGAGTTCGAGAAAGCATACATCGAAGCGCACGCTCAGGTGAGGAAACTGAGAGACATGAACATAGAAGATGAGAACCTGAGAAAAATTCTTTCCCGGCTCGGTACGGGTGGTATACGTAACCTGAAGAGTGTCAAGTGTCTGCATCTGCACGTTGCAGACTATCTCGCCGGCATAAAGAATCCCGTTGGGGAAAGAGTTTTCAAAATGATAGATCAACCCTTCTGTCGCAGTGACAGAATCATCTGTCGTGAACTTCGTTCGTAGCACGCTGGTCAAAATAGGAGGAAGAGGATGCGCGACGAAGAACTCATCGAGGGATTGAGACGCGGTGATGAGAAAGCCTTTAGGATTCTCTACAGAGAGTACGCGGGAAAGATCGGGTCCATAGCGAGATCTTACCTGGGTTCCGATGACGTCGACGATGTGGTACAGGATGTGATGTTGAGAATCTTTAAAAGTATAAGGAAGTTCAAGGGAGACTCAAAGCTTTCAACGTGGATATACAGGATAACCGTCAACGTGTGTAAAGATTACCTGGCGAAGTACAAAAGAAGGAGCGAAATTCTGACAGACTTTGCGGAAGACGAGGAACATCCGACCCAGCATCCTGTTTCAGAGATCGATACGGAAGAATCGGTTGTGGGCGAACTGGAGTACGAGAGGATCGTCAACGCGCTCGAGAAACTATCACCTGAAGATAGATTGCTCATCAAATTGCGTGACGTGGACGGTTTGAGTTACGAGGAAATAAGCAGGATCGTCTCAAAACCGATCGGAAGTGTCAAAAGCAGTCTACACTACGCGAGGAAGAGATTGAAGAAGTTGCTGGAGGAGGCTCACAATGAGTGAGGAAAAGTTCAACGGTTTTCTTGACGGTGAGCTCGACGAGAAGGACCTCGATGAAGTAACGAAACGTGAAGTAGAAATGTACTCCGAAGCTCTGAAGGTCTTCCGAATGAGATGTGACTACAGGCCGAGTGCGAAACTCGAAGAAAAAATCATGAGGAGATTCGTCAGACCACGTAGAATACTGTGGGAGATCGCAATCGGTGTCGCTGCCGCTGCAGCTGTGTTCTACGTCGTCTTCAACGTGCCGCCGAAACGGAACGTCGAGCCGCTGGTGCAGGAAGCTAAAGTCGTATCCGAACTCTTCGATTATTTGAGCTTGGTCAAGCTGGTTGGGGATGGATTCTGAAAGTTCGGGAGAGTAAGCCTGGATGAAGAGAACGCTGTTCTCGATTTTTGTAGTTGTTGTCGCGAGCTTTGCCCTCGCACAGTCTTTTATAGAGTTGTATCTGAACTCGTCCTATTTTGGCAGGAGGATTGTGGTCGAAAAGGGGCCCACGAACAAGAGCCGGATCGAGATGGTCTACAGATGGCCCAACGATAAGATCGTTCATGTCCTCGATCCTGTGTTCCTCGTTTGGGCGAAACACTCTGAATTGTTCATCATGGGACAGCCGAACAACTATCGGAATTCCCCACTGGAGATACTCGATCTGGAGGATCTTTTCATCAGGCAGCTGAAAGAACGGGGGATAACGAAGCTGGAGAAGCTGGGCAACAAGTACAAAGTCACCGTGGAATCGCCGTCTGGTCTGTTCACCGCGTTCATCAGTGAAACGGGACTGCCGGAGAAAATCATCAGGGTTTTCAACAACGTAACAACGGAGCTGACCTACGAACACGTCGAGCCCCTGAAGGAAACCTTTGAACAGGTGGCGCAGCGCTACGGAATCAAATCTGCCGAGCAAACCATCAACCTCCCGAGCGAAATAAAGTTGATCCTGGGCAGTGTGAACTGGTACACGGTGTCGAGGTTGAACGTCGGAGAAGAACAGGTTCTCATGATCATCGCGAACCACAAGTCGGGTTCCGTCATAAAAATGGTCTGTTCCACCAGGGAAGTGACCGTCAACACGGAGCAGAACGAGCAGCTGCTCAGGATCAGGGGTGAAAATTATTACCTCTACGTCATAGCACAGGATCAGTCAGTCCTGGAACAGGTGAAGGAGCTCCTCACCAAGGAGAGATGAATCGATCGAGGATGCGCGCACTGATAATCGACGGTTACGTGGATGAACCTGCCGCACTGGGTGTGCCCCCATACGTTAGCCACTACGTTCGATACGCCGCAGGTATTTTGATGATGAAGGACTTTTCAGTTGACTATCTCACGATAGATCAACTGCGCGGTTTCACTGACCTTGAGATGTTGAAAGGTTACGAACTCGTTCTCATCGTTGGTGGCGTCGCTGTACCCGGAAAATACGTTGGCGGAGAGCCGATCAAGCCGTTCGAAGTCGAAAAGATCTTCAAAAGTTTGCCTCCTTCCTGTTTGCGTTTGCTGGCAGGACCTTACGCCCGCTTCCAGGCAGTCCGGGGCGGAACGTTCGCGACAACAAAGGTTCTGGGTGCCGATGCGTGTCTCGGACCAGACCTGGCGGTGGAACTGTACAATTTTCTGTTCAACGCTGAGCGACAGAAAAACGACTGGAGCCTGGTGAGGCAGGCGAGTGTGCTCGGCGCCGGTGTTATCAAGCAGCATCCGCGTTATCCTAACATCATCTGCGAGGTAGAGCTTTCCAGAGGTTGTGAGAGACGAACGCACTGCTCTTTCTGCATCGAACCCGTGTTCTATCCGAAGTTCACTTCCAGGCCTGTTGAAGATGTGGTCGAAGAAGTGGCAGAACTCTACAGGCAGGGCTGTAGGGCCTTCAGGTTCGGTCGATCGGCCAACGTTCTGGCGTACTGTTCTGAGAGGAATGCGGGCAGACCTGTTCCAGAGGTGTTCGAAGAGTTGTATCAAGGCGTAAGGAGCGGTTGTCCCGAACTGGAAGTCCTTCACCACGACAACGCGAACCCGATGTACATCGTACAGTACGAGAAAGAGTGCCACAGAATACTTGAAACGATGGTCAAATACAACACACCTGCCGACGTGCTGTCTTTCGGTGTGGAGAGCTTCGACGTCAACGTGCTGAGAAAAAACAACATAGCGAACGAACCAGAAAAAATCCTGAGGGCGATCGAGATCGTCAACGAGATAGGTGCCACGAGGGTCGATGGCGTTCCGAAGCTGTTGCCCGGGCTGAATTTGCTCTACGGTTTGATCGGCGAAACAGAGCAGACTTACGAAGAGAACCTGAAATGGCTCAGAAAGATTCTCGAACGGGGGCTGCTCGTGAGGAGGATAAACATCAGGCAGGTGATCGTCGAACCCGGAACACCGCTGTGGCGTTACGCGCAGATCAAGAAGCTGAAGGGACCCGATCCAAGGCTTTACAAGGTTTACAAAGAGATCGTCCGGCGCGAGATAGACGTTCCCATGTTCAGACGGGTCGTTCCAGAAGGCAGTGTGCTCAGAAAGGTTTATCCTGAGTATCGTGAAGGCAGAATCACCTTCGCTCGCCAGCTGGGTACGTACCCCTTCCTGGTGGGCGTCGTTGGAAAGATAGAGAATCCAGTGGACGTGGTCATCGTGGACCACGGCCCGAGGTCTCTCACGGCACTGAAGTACCCTGTGAATCTGAACACGGCGAGTCACGATGAACTCAAGTATCTGCCCGGGATCGGTGAGAAGAGGGCGAGCAGGATAATCCTTTCCCGTCCGATCCGAAGTTACGAGCATCTCAAAGAGATCCTGGAAGATGAACTGATCTTCGAGAGACTCCGGCGGATCGGTGTCGTGTTATGATGGGATTCTGAGGAGGGGACGGATCTTGAAATACGAAAGGATCAAAGGCACACAGGATGTGTTCGGCGAAGAGGTGAACTACTGGTACTTCATCGAGGAGAACGCTCGCACGGTTGCGAACCTTTATGGGTACGAGGAGATAAGGACCCCCATAATAGAGCCCACCGAACTCTTCGTGAGGAGCGTCGGAGAAGAAACGGACATCGTTCAGAAGGAGATGTACACGTTCACGGACAAGGGTGGTCGAAGCATCACGCTCAGACCCGAAGGTACGGCACCCACGGTTCGTGCGTTCATAGAGAATTCTCTGATCAACGAGGGACTGCCCCAGAGATTCTTCTACATAGGCCCGATGTTCCGTTACGAGAGACCCCAGGCGGGGCGCTTGAGACAGTTCCACCAGTTCGGTGTTGAACTCATCGGTTCAGCGCATCCGTCTGCAGATGTAGAAGTTCTGCTTGTTGCAAAACACTTCCTTGACAGGATTGGCGTTCGCGACTATGTGGTGCATCTGAATTCGATCGGCTGTCCCAGGTGCAGACCCACGTACAGACAGAAGCTGAAAGAGTACTACGAGTCGCATTTCGACCAGCTTTGTGACGATTGCAAACGTCGCCTGAACACGAACGTGCTCAGGCTGCTCGACTGCAAGATCGATGCAGCTCTTGCCGAGGGAGCACCGAAATCGTTCGAGTTCCTCTGTGATGATTGTCGCGCGCACTACGAGGAGTTGAAACAGAGGCTTGTCGATCTGAAGTTCGAATTCGTCGAGGATGGAACGCTCGTCAGGGGTTTGGACTATTACACGAGGACCGTCTTTGAAGTGAGGCACAGAGAACTCGGTGCCCAGAACACGATCCTGGCTGGGGGAAGGTACGACGGCCTGTTCGAAGAACTCGGGGGACAATCCACACCTGCGCTCGGTTTTGCCAGTGGTATAGAGAGGCTCATCCTCACGTTGAAGAACCAGGGTGTACAGGTTGCACGGAAGGAAAAGTGCTCTGTGTACATCGCAACCTTGGGATTGAAAGCTTCGATCGAGGGGTTCAGAATCGCCGAAGAGCTGAGGAAAAAGGGTGTGTCGGTCGTCACGGATGTCAACGATAGAAAGCTCAACGCCCAGTTGAAGCACGCGAACAAACTGGGTGCCAAACTGGCTGTGATTCTCGGTGAAGACGAGCTGGCAAGATCGATCGCCAACGTGAAACTGCTCGAGAACTTCACCCAGGTGGAAGTCAGCCTCGATGTGGTGGTTGAATACGTGATCGAGTTGCTTCGTTCCCGCACCTGAGACCCGGATTCACCTCACGTTGAAAAAACGATGGCCCCCCGCTGCGGGGGCCAATTTTTGCGGGCATCAGAAGCTTATCTTGTTGATGTAAAGAGGAAACTTTTCGCAGAGCTGTTTGACCTGCATCTGGACCTCGGTCTGAACCGCATCCGGTATCGTGCCTTCCTCGTCCGTTATGCTCGAAAGGACCCTGTATATGAGGCGTGCTATCTGTTTCATCTCGGCTTCTTTCATCCCCCTCGTGGTGACTGCCGGTGTGCCGATGCGTATACCGCTTGCCACGAAGGGTGGGCGCGTTTCGTTTGGAATGGTGTTCTTGTTCACAGTTATTCCGCAGCTTTCAAGAGCCTTTTCTGCGGCCTTTCCCGTCACGTTCAGTGGAGTCAGATCGACCAGCATGAGGTGTGTATCCGTACCGTTTGAAACGATCCTCAAACCGAGTCTTGACAACTCCTCAGCGAGCGCTTTTGCGTTCGCCACGATCTGTTTCTGGTATTCCACGAACCCGGGACTGAGCGCTTCTTTGAAACACACGGCCTTCGCCGCGATCACGTGCATGAGAGGCCCGCCCTGAGTTCCGGGAAAGACCCACTTGTTGATCTGCTTGTAAAGCTCTGCGTCGTTCGTCAGTATCAGCCCTCCCCTCGGACCTCTGAGTGTTTTGTGCGTGGTGGAAGTCACGATGTGTGCGTATTCTGCAGGATTTGGGTACAATCCTGCCGCCACCAGACCTGCGAAGTGTGCCATGTCGACTATCAGGTAAGCCCCCACCTCGTCCGCGATCTCACGGAACTTCTTGAAATCTATGATCCGCGAATACGCGCTTCCGCCGGCCACGATGATCTTTGGCTTGTACTCGAGCGCGAGTTTCCTGACCGCATCGTAATCTATCGTTTCGGTTTTGGGATCCACTCCGTACTGAACCACCCTGAAGAATTTCCCGGAAAAGTTGACGTTCGCACCGTGCGTCAAATGCCCTCCGTGTGACAGGCTCATGCCCATCAGCACGTCTCCGGGTTCTGCCACGGCGAGGTAAGCGGCCATGTTCGCCTGAGAGCCAGAGTGAGGTTGAACGTTGGCGTACTTGACTTTGAACAGCTGTTTGGCCCTCTCTCTGGCGAGCTCTTCTGCTTTGTCGACCCATTCGCAGCCTCCGTAATAGCGCTTTCCAGGGTAACCTTCCGCGTACTTGTTCGTCAGCACGCTGCCCATGGCTTCCATCACGGCCGGTGAGACGAAGTTTTCGGACGCAATCAATTCCAAGCCGTATTCCTGTCTCTTCAGTTCGTTCACGATCACTTCGTATATTTCAGGATCGACGAGCCTAACGTGTTCCCACATCGTTCATACCTCCTTCAGAAAAGAATACGTTGAACCTTCGCGTGTATCGCGCACTTCGACTCCGAGGTTCTTCAATCTATCCCTTATCGAGTCGGCAAGATCGTAAAGTTTTCGTTCCCGCAGTTCTTTGCGCACGTCTAAGATCAGTCGCACGAACGGATCCAGCTCTGTTTCCTCAGACTGCGCCCCGGCTTCGAACAAGCCAAGCGCGGGACAGAATTCTCTCCGCAACAAATGGTAAGCTTTCAGCGCTTTCTCTTCGTTCGCCTCGCTCATGAACTTGTTCAATTCTCCTACGAGCTCGAATATCTGTGCCACAGCCTTCGGAGTGTTGAAATCGTCGTCCAGCGCTTCGATGAACCTCTGTCTCTGCTCGCTCATCCACGCGTCGCTTCTGGGTACGGGAATGCTGGAAAACCTCGATTCAAAATTCTTGAAACTTTCCGCGATCCTTCTGGCGGCCTTCGCGCTCGCTTCGAGTGCCTCGACGGAGAAATCTATGGGGCTCCTGTAATGTTTCGACAGAAAGTAGAGTTTCAACCCGTCCGCTCCGAACTTTTTCAGGGCTTCCCTCAGGATGAATATGTTGCCTAAGGATTTGCTCATCTTGTCACCGGAAACACGAACCAGAGCGTTGTGGAGCCAGTAGCGAACGAACGGTTTTCCCGTCAAGGCTTCACTCTGAGCCTTCTCGTTTTCGTGGTGCGGAAAGATGAGGTCCTCTCCACCCGCGTGGATGTCGAGTGTGGAACCGAGAAGTTTTGTGGACATGATGGTGCACTCTATGTGCCAGCCCGGTCTTCCCTTACCCCATGGACTGTCCCAGGAAGGTTCGCCGGGTTTCGCCGCCTTCCAGAGCGCAAAGTCCAGAGGGAATCTTTTCTTCTCGCTCACCTCGACGCGCGCGCCGGCGATCATTTCGTCCAAGCTCCTGTGTGAAAGTTCCCCGTATCTGGGAAAGCTTTTCACATCGAAATACACATCCCCGTCCACGACGTACGCGTGTCCTTTCCTTATCAACTGCTCTATGGCGTTCACGATCTCCGGAACGAAGTCGGACGTCTTCGGAGCAAAGTTCGGAGCTCTGACACCGAGCGCGCTCGCGTCCCTCCAGTACTCCTGTATGAAGGTCTCCGCCACGTCTTTGAAATCGACGTTCCATTCGTTTGCACGGTTTATGATCTTGTCATCGATGTCCGTGAAGTTTTGAACCATGATCACCCGATAGCCTCTGTATTCGAAATACCTCCTGAGTGCGTCGAAGACGATCATGGGCCTCGCATTACCCACGTGTATGAGTCCGTAGACTGTGGGCCCGCACACGTACATCCGCACAACGTTGGGTTCGAGAGTTTCGAACTTTTCAAGGCGGCCACTCAACGTGTTTTTCAAGAACATCATTCTACCCCCAGTGCCTTCTTGATTCTCAGCGCCGTTTCGGCCGGTCCGAGCAGAGTAACGATGTCCACCAGCTCGGGCCCTTCACTCTTACCCGTAAGGGCCTTTCTCAAATTCATGTAGAAATCCTTTGCGTTCAGCTTCGACGTTTTCACCACTTCGCGGAACACGTTGACCAGCTGCTCCTTAGTTAACTCGTTCTCCTGCTGCAACCTTGAGGCACATTCCAGCAGACCTTTCCGTATGGGCTCATCCACTTGCAGAGAGACGTTGGGCCTGACGAAGAAGAAGTCAGCCAAGTCTGTGATCTCTTCGAGGGAATGCATGCGATCTCTGACGCACAGGAAAACGTGCGTCAGCCACTCTTTGTTTCTGTAAGACCATCCTCTCGATTCGATGTACGGAATGAGTGATTCCACGATTTTCTCAGGTTCTACCTTTCTTATGTAGTACCCGTTCATCCATCTGAGTTTGCCGGGGTCGAATATGGCTGGGTTCTTGCTCACACGGTCAAGGGAGAATTTCCTGATCATTTCCTCCACGGACATGATTTCCTGGGCGTCGGGTGGGGACCAGCCCAGGAGCGCAAGATAATTCACCAGCGCTTCCGGTAAGTACCCTCGGGCTCTGAACTCTTCCACGGACGTGGCACCGTGCCGTTTGCTGAGTTTCTTACCGTCTGGCCCGAGGATCATCGACACGTGTCCTATCTGTGGCGGTTCGACTCCAAACGCTTCGTAGATGGCGAGTTGCTTGACCGTGTTCGGCAGATGGTCGTCTCCCCTTATCACGTGCGTGATCCTCATGAGCATGTCGTCAACGACGCACGCGAAGTTGTAGGTGGGCATGCCGTTGCTCCGTAACAGGGCGAAATCACCCACCGAACCTTCGCCGAACACGACCTGGCCTTTTATCAGATCGTTATGGACGATCGTTTTCCTCGGCATCGAGAAGTAGATGGCTGGTTGCAGGCCTCTCTCTTCGTACTCTCTCATCCTCTCTCTTGTGGCGAACTGTTCGAACATCTCTCTGGTGTAGTGGGGCGGCAGGTTTTTGCTCAGCAGTTCCTCTCTGAGTTTCTCTATCTCTTCGGGATACGCATAAACTTTGTACGCCTTGTCCTCCCTGACCAGCTTTTCAGCGTACTCTCTGTAGATGTGGAGTCTCTCGCTCTGTCTGTACGGACCGTACGGTCCACCCACGTCGGGACCTTCGTCCCAGTGAATGCCGAGCCAGCGGAGTGACTCCATCAGTTTCTCTTCGAAAATGCGTTCCGAGCGGGCTATGTCCGTGTCTTCGATCCTCAGAACAAAGACGCCGTTGAAATGCCTCGCGAACAGGTAGTTGAAAAGCGCCGTTCGTGCTCCACCAACGTGCAAAAAACCTGTAGGGCTCGGTGCGAACCTGACTCTCACCATGCTTCTTCCTCCTACTTCTCAACAGTTCTTTTGACGAAGTACCAGAGGTACAGATCGAACTTACCCAACGTTTCACCGAAAACCTCAGCTTCTTGCTTCAACAGAGATTCTAACCGCAGATACCTCTGTTTCGTGAGGCTCGATGGCAACGAATCTATCAAGCCATACTCGAGCATGAGTGAGAGCACGTGCCTGTCGAGTATGGCCAGTTCCTCGATTCCCACATTCCTCAGAAAATGACTCGCCTCTTTGTATCCTATTCCAACCACATTCTTCACGAGCCATTCGCGCGCCTGCATTGCATCCAAAGAAAGCAGAGGCCTCAGCCTGCCCAGGACCCATCTGTTCCTCACTATGTAAGATGCACGGGCTTTCGGGTAACGATGGTGCAGTTTGGTCAGCATCTCTGTCAGCTCTTCTTCGCTCATAGTGATGAAACCGTCTCCGATCAGTTCCTGAGCTTTCATGCCTCCGCTCGCACTCCAGTTGGCTGTGAGTATGCAGAAGCACAGCTCGCTGTAAAGCTGCTCTTCGCTTCCGTTCTCACCAAGTTCTTTGAACTGTTTGAAGCGTTCCTCAACGAGCGGTTTGGCCTCCTGTCTGATCGATTCCACAGCCTGAGCGAGTCTTATCGCAACACACCTCCAGCTTTCATTATAGAACATCTCTGATCAGATTCTCGTGCACACCGTCGCACAGCTGTCGTACATGGTGGATAGAGTTAAGAGTAGTGGTCCCAGCCTTTTGGATCGATACACTTCGTGTCGGGCAAGTTTACATTTCAATGCGGCGAGCGTTTGATAGGCTCGAGATGGATGAAGGTGTTATAATTTTTCAGGAGGTTGTAGAATGACGATAAGTCAGATTGCAGAGATGCTCAGAAGTAAAGGCTTGAAAGTTACACCACAGAGGGTTGAGATCATAAGATTTCTGCAGACGCACAGAACCCATCCAACGGCACAGCAGATATACGAGCACGTCCTGCGCAAAGTTGGCAGCGTTTCTTTCACAACGATCTACAACACCGTTCGTGTGCTCGAACAGATGGGTGAGGTGAGGAAGATACCGATCAGCGACACAACGACCGTGTACGACGTCAACACTTCGGATCACGGTCATTTCGTTTGTGAGGTCTGTGGAAACATCTACGACATACCTTACGAAGCTTCGTTCCGCGTCCCGGGTGAAGTCAGAAGGACTGAACTCATTGTCTACGGTGTTTGCGAAAAATGTTCATCCCAGTGAGTTCAGAGAGTCCGCTTGACTTCCCTGAGCTGGTAGAATTCCAGTTCGTCTCCTTCCTGGAAGTCTGATCTATTCTTGAACTTTATACCACATTCCTGTGGTGCCTCAACTTGACTGACATCTTCCTTGAAGTGTTTGAGGCTCTCTATTTCGTCTGTGAACAGCAAAACACCGTTTCTGTACACCCGGACTTTGCTATCGCGCGTGACTTTTCCTTCGAGCATCTGAACGCCCGCAACCTTACCCACTTTCTTTATATCGAAGACCTTCTTGATCTCACCTCGGCCAACGAGTTCCTCAACGATCTGCGGTTTCAACATGCCTTCCATCGCAAGTTTGAGGCTCTCGATCAGATCGTATATGACTTCGTAGGTCTTCACCTGAACGCCTTCCGCCTCGGCCGCCTTTCTCGCCTGTGGCTCCACCTTCACTCTGAATCCAAGGACGATACCATCGCAGGTGGAAGCGAGCATGATGTCACTCTCAGTAACCGGACCCACGGCCGCGTGAACGACGCTCACCTTTATCTCATCTGACTTCAACGATTCAACAGCACTCTGAACTGCGCTCAAGGAACCTAAGGTGTCTGCCTTCAGAATCAAATTGAGCTCCTTTTTCTCCTTCTCTTCCATCATTTTCAAGAGTTCTTCCAGGGTCATTCTCCTTCTGGTGCGTCTCTCTTTCTCGACACGCGCTTTGATCTCTTCGCTCACCTGGCGGGCTGTTTCAAGGTCTTCCACGCTGTAAATCGTGTAACGCAGATCTGGCAATTCCTCGAATCCAACGATCATCACCGGCTGGGAAGGTTCAGCGCTCTTGATGTGCTTACCTTTGTCATCGATCAGGGCTCGGACCTTCGCGTATATGGGACCTGAGATCACGTAGTCACCAACTTTCAGAATTCCGTCTTTTACGATCACGTTTGCAACTGGTCCCAGTCCACGCTCAACCTTCGATTCTATGACGACGCACCTTGCGGGTCCTTTTGGATAGCACTTTATTTCCTTCATTTCCGCTAAGAGCAGTATCATTTCCAGCAGCTCATCGATGCCCTGCCCGGTTCTCGCAGATATGGGGACGACGATCGTATCGCCACCCCAATCCTCTGGAACAAGGTTCAATTTTGATACGAGCTGTTGCTTCGTCGCTTCGACGTTTGCGTTTGGCTTGTCTATCTTGTTTATCGCCACTATGACGGGCACGTTCGCTGCCTTCGCGTGGTTGTAAGCCTCGATGGTTTGAGGCATGACACCGTCGTCCGCCGCGACCACGAGCACGACTATGTCCGTCGCCTGAGCGCCCCTGGCCCTCATCTCTGTGAACAGTTCGTGACCAGGCGTGTCAATGAAGGTTATTTTCTTGCCGTTGTAACTGACCTGGTACGCGCCTATTGACTGGGTTATTCCTCCGGCTTCTTGCTCGGCTATGCGAGTTTTCCTTATTCTGTCCAGAAGCGTTGTCTTGCCGTGGTCCACGTGTCCCATGACCGTTACGACGGGCGGTCTCGGAACGAGTTCATTCGCGTGCTTGGTGTACAGCTCTTCGAAGTATTTCTCTATCTGCTGGAGTTTGCTGATGGACATTTCTGCTTGCTCCGTTTTCTCCTCCCGCTGTATCTTCAGTTTGTAACCGTACATCTTCGCGATTTCTCTTGCTGTTTTTTCGTCCAGTTTCTGGTTGGGTTTGAGCGCCACACCTTTCATGAACATGTCCTGAATCACTTTGTTCAAAGGCACGCCTATCTTCAACGCGAGAGTGTTCAGCTGGAGCTCTTCCTCCTTCAGGGCAACTTCTTCTCTGACCTCTTCCTCTATCTCCTCTTCCTTTTTCGCCTTCGCAACGGGTTTGGATTTTTCCACATCTTCCTCTTCGAAAAGTTCGAGTAAGAGCTTGACCGTCTCTTCATCTATGTAACTCATGTGGTTCTTCACATCGAGTCCGAGCTCCTCGAGCTCCTGGAGGAGGTCCTTGGCAGACATATTCAGCTTCTTCGCGAGTTCATAGACTCTCAACCTCGGCACTCGTATCACCCCTTTAAGCCTTATATATTTTACAGCACGGCGGTGGAGAACGTATCTTCTTCAGAGTATCGTAATCAAGGACGCACCTGTTCAAAATGTGGGTGTCGCGGTCCTGCTGGGAACGCCCCGGATAGGATCATTTTTCAGTGTGCTTTCGTCGAAACAGTTCCACTGTGGTATAAAATGGTAGGACATAGTGACAGAGGAGGTTCGATGTGAATGTCAATTTTTGCGCAGGATTTCTCCGAGCAACCCAAGGCGGTGAGGGAACTGCTCACGTTCGCCGAGGAGATCAAAAGAAAAGCGGCCATCCTTCAACCGAAGAGTGTTCTCGTACTGGGCATGGGAGCTTCTTATTACGCGGGACTGTACGCTACAGTCTACGCGAACACCATGGGAATGAACTGTAGATGTGAGGAGCTTTCCGAAGTCGTCTGGTACTGGAGTGAGAATTCTTTCGATCTTTACGACACGATCGTTCTGGTGTCACAATCCGGTGAAACCGCGGAACTGAAGAAGCTCGTTGAAAAGTATCCGAGGATTCGAAAAAAATCTGTCCTCGTGACCAACAATCCCAACAGTTCCGCGGCGAAGGTTCTTGGCGAAGATAGAGTGTTTTTGATCCACGCCGGTCAGGAGAGGGCCATGGGCTCTACCAAAACGTTCGTGAACAGCATTGTAACGCTGTTGCTCATACTTTCTCAGTGGGCAGGAAAGCCTTTGAATCCTGATGGACTGGACGATCATCTTGAAAGTGCACTCGCAGTTGACATCCATGACTACGTTGAGAGTGTCGCGGCGAACGGACAGCTCGTTCTGGTGGGACGTGGTTTCTCCGTACCGATACTCCGCATGGCGCAGCTCACCCTGGCGGAAGTTGCCAGGTTCAATTGCTCGTGGTACAGCGGAGGAGGTTTTCGCCACGGTGCGATGGAGTTGATGGTTGGAGGAATCGTTTCGACGTTCATCCATGTTGAGGGAAAAACGTCCCAGATCATGGCAAGGTTCGCCCGGGAACTGTCCCGCTTCGATGGGTTGTGGCTGATAAGCAACGTTGAAACGATTGTACCGCGGTGCGTTCGCCTCAAGGAGGGACTGACCGAGGAACTGGCACCGATTCCCGCGATCGTTGTTTTCCAGAGGCTCGCCGATGAACTGGCTCGAAGGAGAGGTTATCCGAGTGGAGTTGGCATGATCGCGACCAAAGTCACGAGCGAGGAATGAGGGTTTTTCCGTGCGCCAGGTCTTTGAGCTTCTGTACCGTTGCTGCGTCCATGCCTGCCTTCCACCAGTAAGGTAAGACCGTGTTGTTCAGTAGCAGAGGATCAACGTCTGATGGCAACACTCCTGAACGTGTCAGCTCGATCCAGTCTCTCGTACCAGGAATGGGCGTGTACTCGTTCAGGGAAACCGAGATGGACGCTTTCTTGCAGACTTCTATCGCGGTCATCACATCCTGCACCGTTTGGCCGGGCATGTTGACCATAATGTAGGCTTGAATCTCGTCCGCTGTGAAACCTGCATTTTTCAGCAGTTCTGCCGCTCTCAAAATGTCTTCGTCGTACACTTTCCCACCGGTCCTGATCTGCAACGGACCGGAGGTTTCGTATCCGAGTTTGATGGTGACGAAATTCGCTCGCTTCAACAGCTGGGCAAGTTCTTCGTCTATCAACCTCGCGTGTATTCCGTTGGGGAGGTGGTAGTTAACTCCAAGATCCAGTTCGATGAGCTCTCTCAGCAGGGGTTTGAAGTGATTCTCTTTGTCTATGAGGGCGGCATCGTCGAAGAACACGACGTCTTTCACGTTGAACATGCGAACGTACTTCTGTACCATTTCGACGATCCTGTGAACACTTCTGTGTATCCATTTGCCGTACAATTTTGGAGTCAGACAGTAACTGCAGTTGTACACGCATCCGAGTGACGTGAAGAAAACGAGATAACCCACCCTCTGGTACAGTTCGTACGCTGGATCGAACCTTTCGAACCAATCGTTGAGATCGGCGTTGAAACTTCCATCGAACAGCTCGAAGAGCAATTCGTTCAGTTTCGAGACGTCTTCGGTGTATATCACGTCGGCTCTACTGTGAAGTTTCGCGTGGTCCGGATAGATACGCGCGTACGTTCCGCCGAGGACTACCGGTACATTCGGGAACATGCTTTTGATGATCTCTATCGTTCGGCGGACACCGGGCCACCAGTAGGTCATGGAGGACGTCACGAAGAACGCGTCTGGATTTTCGATCTGTTTCAGTTTGTGTACGAAAAACTCTTCGGGTGCCCCGTAGCGCTTGTACTTCCTTGGAACAAAGGACAGTTCAGGCGGTTTCGAAACTTCCACGGTGTGGAACTTTCCTGTGCCGTACCGCTTGTCGGGCTTCGGCTTGACGAACCTGGCAAGATCCGGATCGTGTCTGTTCAGAAGGTCTATGAGGACAACGTCGAACCCGTAACTCAGGAGTACGGCTCCAACGTAGAGCAACCCGACAGGTTTGAGCCAGAAATCGTATGCCGCAAAATCGCAGATCCAGGGATTGATCAGAACGATCTTCTTTTTTCTTGCCAGAACTTGAACATCCCCTTCAGCGTTAGATCTGGATCCAACACATCGTGCTCCACGAGTTTCTCCAGAACCTTACTCTGGCCACCCGTGAGAAACACCACGAACGGTTCTTTGTAGTAAGCCTTTATCTCTTTCACCAAACCGTTCAGGGCATTCGCGGTGCCTTTCACAACACCAATTCTAATGTTTTCTGAGGTGTCCTTTCCCACGCAGTTCGTGGGTGCGTACAGATCGACCTGGGGCAGTTTCGCGGTTTTCTCGAACAAGCTGTGGGCTGCGGTCATGAGACCGGGCATGATCACTCCACCTTCGTAGTTACCATCTTTCACCACATCTATGGTGATCGCTGTTCCTGCATCTATCACCAGCGAGTTGGGATGTTCACGCACGACCGCGAAGACGTTTGCCACTCTGTCGGCACCTATCTCGGAGGGATTTTTCACGTTCCATTTCACTGTGGATGCGCTGGTTGCATCCACCCACGTGCATTCCACCCTGAAATATTTCTCCACGAGCCTCTGAAAGACGTAGTTCAACGAAGGCACGACCGAGGCGATCACGGCACCCTGAAACTGTGGGATAACTCCGAGCTGTTTTTCGAGCAGAACCGATACCATCGCGAAGAGCTCGTCTTCTGTCTGGGATCTCTGTGTGGAAAACCTCCACTTGTGAAAGGTTGCACCATCCTCGGTGATACCTGCCACCGTCTGGGTGTTCCCTATGTCGAAGAGAATGAGCATCGCTCCACCTCCAACGGTTATATAATAAACGAAGGAGGTGCTTCGAATCCATCCCTCTGTGCTCATCAACGCCGTTTGCGTGTTTGCGGGTTCTTCCATAGGAATGGCACTGGGTAAGGCCGTTTCCGAGAGGTTCAAGAAAATCCTCTTTCAAGCTGTCGGGTTGACGACGATCGGTGTCGGTATCAAAATGACGCTGGACACCTCGAGCTTCATAATTGTTCTACTCTCGCTGGCCTTCGGGGCGATCCTTGGTGAAATGATAGACATCGAGGAAAAGCTTTCAAGGGTCGGCAGGTTTTCGAAAGATTCAACGAGGTTTGCAAAGGGTTTCGTCGCTGCCACGACCCTGTTCCTCGTGGGCCCCATGACGATCGTCGGCTCCATAAGGGCAGGTCTTTTGAACGACGGCACACTGATCTACGTGAAGTCCGTTCTGGATTTCATCTCCTCCATCGTACTGGCTTCGCTGTACGGCATCGGAGTGTTCGTTACAGGTGTGGTTGTGCTGGTCGTACAGGGGAGCATGGTTCTGCTGGCTTCTCAGCTCTCGTTCCTGACGCAGCAAAGTTATCTTGCGAATTTCACGGGCGTGGGCGGGCTGATAGTCCTCGCCATCGGCCTCAGGCTCCTCGAACTGAGGGATATAAAGGTGGGCAACCTTTTGCCCGCACTGGTTCTTTCTCCATTCATAGATTTCATAGCAAGATTTTTCAAATGAGAGGAGAGTACGAATGAAGAAGTGGGAAGAGGCCTTCTTGCACATAAGTATCATAGTTATCGCACTTCTGGCCAACAGGAGTATCACTTACGAATTCAGTGTTCCAAAGTATGCGTTCGCCGCTTTGTTCGCACTGATCATGGCATTTTTGCTCGTGTTCGAATGGGCTAAGAAGGGAAAGTTCGAACTCACAGTTTATCTTTCGTTCGCGAACGTTCTGTGGCTCGTTTTTGCCGGCTTCGCCTTACTCTCAACAGTTTACGTGCTTCGCAACAACCCTTATTATTTCAGATACTCCATCGATATAGCGCTGTACACGCTCCTGACGGCCTTCATGGCACTGTACTTTTCGAACAGAGTCAGCGACAAGAGAACGGTGACGAGGCTTCTCCTCACGTTTCTGGCTTCGGGTATGGTCATAGCGATAGACAGTCTGCTCAATTTCTACACCGGAACGAGCATATTCTTTGGCAGGATCGGTGTGTCTTTCGACAGGACCACGATAAGGGCGAGTGTTGGTAACGTCATCTTCGTGACGAACTATTTGGGAATGCTGCTGCCGGTGAGCCTTTATTTCATGTTGTCCGACGATTACGGATGGGAGAACGCGAAGAAGAAAGAATACGTGATGGTGAAGGTATTCTCTCTGATTTATTTCCTTCTGTCACTGGTCGTGATCACGGTGGGACAGACGAGGTCTGAGTACATCGCACTGGCGATCATGCTCTCCCTCTTCTCTGGTTTTTACCTCATCTATCGCAAGGGAAAAGAGAAACAAGCAACTTTCCTCTCAGAGCAACTCAAGCGTTTCAACAGAATCATCTTCGTCCTGCTCGTTGTGCTATCGATCGTCGTGTTGATCGTGTACAACACGAAGAATCCTTTGACCGGTGAGGGGCAAATTTCATTGGTCGAGAGGTTTGCCCCGCAAATTTTCGCATCGAACGCGGAAGAACGATTGCTTGCCTGGCTTTCTTCGATAGAACAGTGGAAAGAAAGCAAGCTGATCGGTACAGGTATAGGCACCTATCAGATCCTCGCAATAGAAGAGCTCGCCAAGGTGATGGAGAAGCATCCGCGCTTTCTCTACGTGTGGAACAATTTCAAGCGCACGCACAACGATTACTTCCAGGTGCTCGGTGAGATGGGAATTCTTGGTTTCAGTACGGTAGTGATCCTCGCAGTTCTTTTGGGTCTGTACGCCCTGAACAGATTCAGAAAATTGCAAAGATTAGATGATTTTCTTCTGTTCCTTTCGATGAGCGTTGGATTCGTTGGCTTCATGATTCAAAGTTTCTTCAGCTTTCCTGCCCATCTGTTGCCCAACTCTTTGCTCGCCATATTCTATGCATCTGTCGCGACGGGAGTTTATTTCAATTCCGATGAGAGCAGCTTCCTTTCCTGGAAAGTGACGCTCCGGGGTTTGAAACTCTCACTGGCACTCGTGATCGTGATGTTCACCGTGATCTCAACGACGTATTTGAAATGGAACTATTTCGTGTCCGAAGTTTACTTCAAGAGTGGAAGCAGTTCCTACAATCTGATTGCGAGCTTAGACGTCGAGAAGAGTACACTGGAGCAGCTCGAGAAGGACATAATGGCCAGGCTGAAAGAGCTTGAAGATCTGTCTGGCCAGTTCGTGAGTCTGAGACCTGAGAATTTCAAGATCGAAAACCTCGACCCTGTGGAGGTTGAGAAAAGAAGGATAAACCAGATCGTTTCGATAAGGAAGAGTCTTGAAAGTGACCTCGAAAAGGTGAGAAACAGGCTGAGCCAAGTTCAGCAGTTACAGTCGCAGCACTTGAAGCTGGCAAAGGAGAACCTTTTGAAATCTGTCTCGATGAACCACACTTACGGCAAATCTCACTTCTATCTGGCCTCGCTGTGCTTGAGGGGGGACAGGGTCAGCCTGCTGTCGAACGCGCTGCGCCAGGGGAAAACCTCTGTCCTCACACAGAACTTCGACGATTATCAGAGGGTCATAGCACCACAGTTCAAAAGCTCGGATCTACTCTTCCTGATGGAACTGAAGAAGCTTTACCCAGACTCGGTCAGCGAAGACACACTGGCGAACATGCAAGTCTTGCTGGACTCCTGCGCGCTGTTCAAAACATCGTTGCTGAGTTTCAACGAGAGAAACACGTACAAAGCCCTCGCATCGAGGTATGCGATCCTCGCGAGCGCTGTGAGACAGCTCACGCAACAGCTGAGCTATTTGCAGCAAAATGAAGAGGCCAGAACTTTTCTGAACAGGCTCGACGAGCTGTACGTGAGGTACAGGAATGAGTTCGTCCACTGGGCCATGGGAACGGTGTACCGTCTGCCTGGTTCCTGGAGCAGATATCCAGAGTGGAAAAATCCTGACACCGTGAGAGCCGCGCGGGGAGAGGACATCTACAGACTGCTGGCAGTTCAAATGTTGAGCATCGAACCTCTCGTCAGTGATGTAACGATCGACTTTCTTTCAAACCTTGCGCATAGAGAGGTCTGGGCGTGCGAAGCCATGGCGGCGAAAGGTGTGTGGGCCGTTCCCGATGGGGTGGCACCAGTTCTGCTGGCTTCGATCCTGGCTCTGAGAGAGCAAGATCCTGCTCGTGCCGAGCAACTCTTGAAGACGATGAAAGAAGAATACAAATCAAGTTACGATCGCATAACGAACGAACTTCAACGTTTGGACCTTAAAGCCGAGATAGAAAAATACCTTTCGGCGGTGTCGAGCGCGATCACACAGGTTTTAACGAAGGAAGACGTTCCAAGCGTGAGGGTACAGGCGATACAATCGATCGTCAAGGGTCTTGCGAACCAGATTGAGGATCAGCTCAGATCGGCAAACTGGAAGTCGGCCATAAGCGACGAACTGACGGCACTGAGAAATGGAGATGCCACTAAGGTACACAGTCTGATCTCGAACCTACCGGGTGCTCTGCTCAACGAACTGCAGAGACTCATCGCTGGTACGGTGAAAGACCAGAGCAGATTGAATAGAATCTTTCAGGAGATAACGGCGGTGCTGAACGACGTACCATTTAACCTGAAGCTCTGGGAGAGATATTCAAGATTCGTGGCGTTTTACAGCGTTCTTGAGGAGGTGAGCCAATGAGATGGAGATCGACGACGATACTCGTTGTCTCGAGGAACGGTAAGACTGTCATGGCCGGAGACGGTCAGGTGACGTACGGCAACACGGTGCTCAAGCACGGGGCGAAGAAGATAAGGAAGATCGCGGACGGTCAGGTTCTCGCCGGCTTTGCAGGTTCAGTGGCCGATGCCATGGCACTCTTCGATCGGTTCGAGTCGAAACTGAGAGAGTGGGGGAACAATCTGATCAAAGCGGCCGTTGAACTGGCGAAGGACTGGAGGACCGATAGAGTTCTGAGAAGGCTGGAGGCGCTCCTGCTTGTGGCGGACAAGAACAACGTGCTTATAATATCTGGTACGGGGGAAGTCGTTCAACCCGATGACAACGTTGCGGCCATAGGGTCCGGTGCGCCTTACGCACTTGCGGCGGCGCGAGCGCTGATCCGAAACACCGATCTCGACGCGAGGACCATAGCTGAAAAGGCGATGCAGATCGCGAGCGAGATTTGCATATACACCAACAGCAACATAACGATAGAAGAACTGTAGAGGAGTGGGATGAAATGACCAATTTCGATGAACTGACGCCGAAGCAGATAGTCGCCGAACTCGACAAGTACATAGTGGGCCAGTATCAGGCCAAGCGGGCTGTTGCGATAGCCATAAGGAATCGCATAAGACGTCAGAAATTGCCAGAGAGATGGCAGAAGGAAGTGTTGCCCAAGAACATTCTCATGATAGGACCAACGGGTGTCGGAAAAACGGAAATTGCGAGGAGACTGGCACAGTTGTCCGGTTCGCCCTTTCTCAAGGTTGAAGCGACCAGGTTCACCGAGATAGGATACGTTGGTAAGAACGTTGAGTCCATGATAAGGGACCTCGTTGAAATAAGTGTGAACATGGTCAAAAAAGAAATGATGGAGCAAGTCAAAGAAAAGGCCGAAGCTATGGTGGAGGAACGCATCCTGGACGCACTCGTGCCGGACAGCAAGAAGCCCCAATCTTTGGGACTGATGGGACTTTTCGGCATGCAGCAGCAGCCACAGCCGAGCATCGAAGAAAGGAGGTTGATCAAGCAGAAGCGGGAAGAGATGAGACAGAGACTCAGGAGCGGAGAACTCGAAAACGAAGTGATCGAAATCGAAATCGAAAAAGAGGCGACGCCATTCATGGGAATCGTGGGTTCAGCGGAACTGGAAGATCTTGGAATAGATCTGGGTAACATGCTCGGCAGCATCCTGCCGAAGACAAAGCAGAAGAGGAGGCTCACGGTTTCCGAAGCGCGCAAGGTGCTGCTACCTATCGAAGCTGAAAAGCTCATCGATACCGACAAAGCTGTTCAGGAAGCACTCGACAGGGCGCAAAACAGGGGTATCATATTCATAGACGAGCTCGACAAAATAGCGATCAAATCTTCGGGTGTGGGTCCTGACGTCTCCAGACAGGGTGTTCAGAGAGACCTCCTGCCCATCGTCGAAGGAACGACGGTCATGACCAAGTACGGACCGGTCAGGACGGATTACATACTCTTCATAGGTTCAGGCGCTTTTCACATGAGCAAGCCGTCTGACCTGATACCGGAGCTCCAGGGAAGATTCCCGATCAGGGTTGAACTTTCGCCGCTGAGTCAGAAGGATTTCGTGAGAATACTCACCGAGCCGGAAAACGCGATCACGAAACAGTATCAGGCTTTGCTCGCGACCGAAGGGGTCGAACTGATCTTCACCGAGGACGGTGTCGAAGAGATCGCCAGGATCGCTTACGAACTCAACCAGAGACTCGAGAACATTGGCGCTCGAAGATTGTATACGGTTGTGGAGAAGGTCCTCGAAGATGTGTCCTTTGAAGCTCCGGACATACCGGAAAAGAGGATCGTCATCGATGCGAAGTATGTGAGAGACAAGATCGGAGCCATAGCATCGGACGAAGATCTGAGTTCCTACATACTGTGAGGGGGTTCGTGTGAAAAGCAAGGTCCGCGAGGCGATACTGGCTTACCTGTTCCTCGTGCCATCGTTCTTGATCCTGGGCACCTTCGTTTTCTGGCCCGTCGGTTTTTCGTTCGTTCTGAGCTTCTTCAGGTGGGACTTCAAGAACATGAGAAGTCCCGTCTTCGCTGGGCTCGAAAATTACAGAGAGATCTTCAGGTTCTTCCCTGCGATGGAACACAGTTTTACGGAGGCTCTCCTCTGGACGCTCTTTCTCATCTTCGTTTCTGTAGCTTTCGTCGTCTCTATCTACGGTATCGCTTTTAAGAAAAGAATTTCGTGGATTCTTTTGATATCGACCGTCCTGCTGTATTTCAGTGATTTGCCCTTGCTCCGGATCATTCTTCTGTTCGTTTGCCTTTCCATTTTCACTATCGTCGTCTTGAGGACACGAAAAGATCTGTCTCGGCACGTTGCAGGAATGGTTGCGATCACCACAGCTTTACTCGTACTGATGTTCGCTCTCGACAGGCGTTTCTACACCGTCATCGATTTCTTGCTCGAAGGACGTGACAGGAACCTTTTCGTGAAAGCGATGTTCAACACACTCTACTACGTGGTGCTCAGTGTGCCCATCACCATAGGCCTCGCTCTGGGCATCGCGTTGCTTTTGAATTCCAACGTGAAATTTCGTGCCTTTTTCAGAACCGCATACTTCGTTCCGTTCGTCACTTCTGTGGTCGCGATATCGCTGGTGTGGCGCTGGATCTTCGATGACGCTTATGGTTTGCTGAACTATTTTCTGTCGTTTTTCAACGTTCAAAAGATTGCATGGCTCAAAGACGAGCGTTGGACCATCCCCACGGTGGCCATCGTGTCCATCTGGAGGACGGTCGGATACGACGCCGTGATCTTTCTGGCTGGCTTGCAAAATATAGATCGCTCTTATTATGAGGCGGCCGATGTCGACGGTGCGAACAGCAGGCAGAAGTTCTTTTACATAACGTGGCCGTTACTCAGTCCCACGACTTTCTTCCTGCTGATCGTTTCGTTGATAAATGCGTTCAAGGTCTTCACCGAGGTGTACGTGCTCTACAGTGGCTTACCCGGACCGTACAACAACAGCGGACTGACGATGGTTTACTACGTCTTCGACAGGTTCTACGTGCAGCAGAGAATGGGTATAGCGTGTGCGGCCGCGTACATCCTGTTCGCCATAATCTTAGTTTTCACCCTGATCCAGTTCAGGGTTGGCAGAAGCGTCGTGGAGTACGTGTCATGAGGTGAAGGGAATGCGTCGTCTTCTCGGCAATTTCTTGGTTTACACGTTGCTCTCGATAGGGGCCGTGGTCATGCTGATGCCGTTCGCGTGGATGGTGTCCACTTCGTTCAAGACACGCAGTGAGGTGGAGCGCTGGCCTCCCATCTGGACGAGCAAAAACTTTTCAAGAACGTGGCATCTGAAGACGAGTGTGTCGCGCGGTTCTGTGGGAGGGCTCGACTGGAAAGGCTTAACCTTGAGGGAAGCGCTCGTGCTCGTTCAACGCGAAGCCGAGCAAAACGTGTTGAGAATCCTGATAGATGACGATCCGGTCTACAGGGGCACGCTGACGGTTTCCTTTCCACCGAACGCGAAATTGCTCAGTGGACGGCTGGATGCTGCCAGTTTCGAAAAATTCTTGGAAGAGCTGAGAGAACTGACAACACAAAAAGATGTGCTGCAGCTCATCGATGAAACCAGCGATGCGGAAACGTTCTTCAGCAGGTTCTTTGCCATGTACCTGCACGGTACGAACGCCTTGCTGGACCGGAGAAACTACGTTGAACTCGTTGAAAACGCTGCGAACTCTTCCCTGCAACAGATAGAGGTTCTGTCGCGCTACACGACGAGGGTTCCTGAGGAGTACAGGGATGAATTTTCCAGATTCATGGAGTCCGTGAGAAAGGCGTGCACGGATGTCGTGAGTTCTGTGACGATCTTCAAGAAGGGTAGAACATCCATACTCGATTCGAACGAGGTGAAAAATCTTACTCACGTGTTGAAAGATTGGATCGCCCAGCTCGACACTGGCAAGTTGAGCGAGTCTCTCAAGGATAATCCGGTGATTCGATTGTACGAACAGAGGGTACTCGCTTCAGCTAAGAACGTTCTGAACGTGCTCGAAACGTATTCTTTCGTGAACGATTACTTCCAGTCGGTCCAGACGCAACCCGTTGGCTCAGCCATCGTGAAATTCAGGTTCATGAACGAAAAGGAGAGGAAGAATGAATTGTTGGTCATGCTTGATCGATTGAACATACCGGACGAGTTAAAGAAGATCGCTGTTGAGGAACTGAACTATTCTCTCAATGGCCTTGCCGAAAGGGTTGAAAAGAGAGTCGATGAGAAACTTTACTCAGAACTCGAGACGCAGCATCTTGACAACGTGAGGCTCTACGTGCAACAGATGAAACAGTTAGCCTCGCAGCTTTTGAACTTGCTGAATCCGAGAAATGTGCGAATCAAATATTTTGAAGATCTTGACCAGCTCAAAGTCTGGTTGCAGTCGGAAGGTAGTTCTGCAGCGTGGGTGATTCTGGGCAAGATCGAGCAACTCTCTTCCTTCCTCGAAAAAGACGAATTTTTCAAAATACTGCTCAAAGTCTCCGACGAAGTAGAGAGCGTGAGCCAGATAAGATCTGCCCTGGCCAGGGTTCAGAGCTTGATGAAAATCGTTCAGGCTCCCGATTTCGTTAAAGAAGTTAGGCTCAAGCAGAACCAGACGATCGAGTTCGTTCTTGACGATGTTCATCCGGTGTATCTCGAAGACGAACGGTACGCCGTGCGCGTCGACTATTCTTCCCGCGAAGTCCTGGGCAACATTTTCCATAACTACGTTGCTGCCTGGAAGAGCGCACCGTTCGGTATTTACTACGTGAACACCGTCTTCGTGTCAACGGTGACGACCATCGCGGAAGTGGTTCTGTGCGCCATGGCCGCGTACGCGTTCGCGCTGATGAATTTTCCAGGGAAGAACCTGATCTTCGGTTTGTTCTTGAGCACGATGATGATCCCCGGGGAAGTTCTACTCGTACCGAACTTCATAACCATCTCCAAGCTGGGCTGGATCGACACGTATTACGCACTCATAATACCCTGGATCGTCAGCGTCTTCGCGATCTTCCTGTTGAGACAGCACTTCCTCACGCTCCCAAGAGAACTCCAGGACGCGGCCAAGATAGATGGTTGTTCTCACTGGAGGTTCCTCTGGACCGTTGTCGTTCCTCTGTCGAAACCAGCGATCGTAACTTCAGCTCTACTGAAGTTTGTGGGTAGCTGGAACGCGTTTCTGTGGGTCCTCATCGTGACGAACAAAGACAGGTTCAGAACCTTGCCGGTGGGTCTTCAGACCTTCAGCACGGACGTTGGAACCGTCTACAACATGCTCATGGCTGCCGCGACGTTCTCGATCCTGCCGATATTGATCCTGTTCCTGTTCACCCAGCGCTACTTCGTTCAGGGTATCGCCAGGACGGGTCTGAAGTGAGGCGATAGAAGTGAGAGCCCGAAGGCGGCAGAAGAACTATCTCCGATACGTGGTACTGGCGTCGCTCTTCGTGATCGCGTTTCTGTGGTTGGGAGCTTACGTTCATTTCGTTACCGAGTTGAAGAAGAACGTAGAACTCAGAGCGACGGAAAAGCAACTCTCGTCACAGGTGGAGGAGTTACTCGAAGAAGTGGAAAGGTTGAGGAGGAAGGTTAGATGATCTTCGTGACCACCTCGCACAAGCCGACGAAGGAGCAGGTGCTCAGGGCACTGATGCTTTCACAGGAGCTGAATCTACCTTACATTTCTCGAAGGAAATGTCCCAACCTGCTGGAAGCGGTTGGAGACGATTACTGTTACGTCGTCGAAATTGACAGAATCGTTGTGAAATACAAGGGAGGTTCGCTGTTTTTTCACCCGTCCACGGCGAAAGTGAGGATGAGGAACGTCAAAAAGGGATTGAAGGATCATCTCATCGAGTGTCTCCAGCTGCAGGGAGACGAACTCATCTTAGACACGACGTTTGGTCTCGGTGCTGAGGCGATACTCATGGCTGGTTTTCTGAAAGAAGGTAAGGTCGTTGGACTGGAAGCCTCAACACCGATATACATAGTTGTCAGGGAAGGCTTGAAGAGTTACAGGGACAAAGAAGACTGGGTGAACGTCGCAATGAAGAAGATCGAGATCATCCACATCGATTTCAGAAGGTATCTATCCCAGTGCCCCGATGGTTCGTTCGATATCGTGTACTGCGACCCGATGTTCGAAAATCCTGTCTATGAATCCTCTTCCATGAACCCTCTGAGACCGTTCGCCGTCTATGATAGTGTGACCGAAGGAGATGTAAAAGAAATGCTGCGTGTGGCCAGAAAAAGGGTGGTTCTGAAGGCGCACGCGTTCGACTCGATGTTCGAGAGGATCAAGGTGGACAGGATAACTGGCAGCAGGAAGAGCCAGGTTCTGTACGGAGTGATCGAGAAGAGATGATAATACTCGCCGGGCCAACCGGTGTCGGCAAAACGGATCTGGCCATCGAAGTTGCGGTCCGACTCGGTGCAGAAATAGTTTCCGTTGACTCCAGGCAGATCTACAAACACATGGACATCGGCACAGCCAAGCCTACCCTTCAACAGAGGCAAGTTGTACCGCACCATCTGATAGACATAGTCTATCCCGATGAGTACTACAGCGTGTACAATTTCAGAACGGACGCCGTCAGGGCGATCGAAGAGATCAAAAAGAAAGGCCGACTCCCCCTTCTGGTCGGGGGAACGGGTCTCTACATAGACTCTCTCGTGAGAGGTATATTCGAAGGGGCACCGCGGGACGAATCCATCAGACAAAATTTGCTGGAAAAGGAACTGAAAGAACCGGGTTCTTTGAGAAAAATGCTCGAAAAGATCGATCCCGAAGCGGCGAGCAAGATTCATGTGAACGACTTGAAGCGCACGATCAGGGCGATCGAAGTCTGGCTTCAAACCGGACGCACGATTTCAGAACTTCAGCGAAACGCGAAGCCTGCTGGAAATTTCAGGATAGTGATTCTGACGAGAGATCGCGGAGAACTTTATGATAGAATCAACTTGAGGGTTGAAAAGATGATAAAAGATGGGCTCATAGACGAGGTTAAGTCCCTGCTGGAGATGGGGTACTCGAAGGATTTGAACGCTTTCAAGACCATAGGTTATCAGGAGGTCATTGAGTACCTGGAGGGCCGGGAGAGTTTTGAAAGAACAGTGGAGAAGATCAAGCGTAATACCAGGCATTTTGCGAGGAGACAGCTCATCTGGTTCAGAAAGTATCGAGATTCGATCTGGCTCGATGCGAACGATGAAAGCGTCCTCGAGAAGGTTGTCAAGATTGTGGAGGAGGACGCACAAAAGAATCTGTGATATCGCTGGGGGGTCTGGAGGATGGCAGAAAAATTCAATCTTCAGGACAGGTTTCTGAACACCTTGCGCACGAACAAGATCGAGGTCAAGGTGTACCTGGTGAACGGATTTCAAACCAAAGGGATCATTCGTTCCTTCGACAGTTACACTATCCTTCTCGAGAACGAGAATCAGCAGAGTCTCATTTACAAGCACGCCATAAGCACTATAATGCCCACTTCGTTCGTCAAACTCGTGAAGACCGAACAGAAGGAAAAGGAGGAAGCCCAGCAGAGTCAATCAGATGGGTCGGACGATTGAAGCCACAGCGTTGAAGAAGGTCCTGGTACTGACAATAGAGAGTGAAGAAACTTCCTGCGAAGAGTTGGCAGGCCTTTTGGCAAATCTCGATGCAGAGGTTGTCGAAGTGGTCAGGCAGCGGCGCGAGTTCCCTGACTCGCGCTTTTATCTTGGTCGTGGAAAAGTGGAATCTCTGGTGGGGAAGATCGCTGAGCTGGGTATCGATTACGTTGTGGTGGATGGTGAGATCAGTCCGCTACAGGCGAAAAACCTTGAGAACACCCTCAAGGTGCCCGTCAAGGATAGAACCCAGGTGATTCTGGACGTCTTCGCTCGCCACGCAACGACTAAGGAAGGAAAGCTTCAGGTCGAGCTCGCACAGTTGCAATACGAGTTGCCGAGGTTGGTGGGAGAAGGTAGAAGCCTTTCGAGGCTCGGTGGAGGCGTTGGAACGAGAGGACCGGGTGAACCGAAGCTGGAAGAGAGAAGAAGACAGATACGTGAAAGGATAAACGCGCTGAGAAAAGAACTGAACGAACTGAAGAAAGACAGGGATCAGCAGCGAAAGCTCCGTTCAGACAGCGAACTTGCAACAGTGTCCATCGTTGGCTACACGAACGCCGGGAAATCGTGTTTGCTCGCCGCCCTGTCTTCAGATTCTTCCATAACCGTCAGTTCAAAGCTGTTCAGCACGCTGGCACCCGTGGTGAGGCGTGTAAAGTTGCCGGACGGGCGTGTCGCGCTCTTCAAAGATACCGTGGGCTTCATCAGGAAGGTGCCGCATACCATCGTAGAGGCTTTCAAATCAACCCTGGAGGAAATCTGCTATTCTGATGTTATAATCTTGCTCGTCGATGCCACAGATCCCGAATACGCAGAAAAAATAAGAGTCGCCGAAGAGGTTCTCAGTGAGCTCCATGCTGACGCGATCCCACGCCTTCTGGTCTTCAACAAAATCGATCTGCTCACTGAAGAAAAAATCGAGCTTCTGTCGGACGTGTATCCATCTGCGATGTTCGTGAGCGCTCTGAAAAGAATAGGGATCGACGCGCTTCTCAACGAGGTCTGCCGAATGCTGGAAAAAAGCGAAGTTGAAGAAGAATTCTTCGTTGGGCTGGATCATCTGCACACACTGGAGAAATTCCGCGAGAAGGTAGCGATCAAAAAGAGCGTTTTCACCGACGAAGGATTGATCGTCAGAGTGAAGGCTCGTGAGAGCGTTCTGAAAAAGCTGGCAATATTACTCAACGGAGGGATGAAGACGTGCGAAAGTTGACATCGTGGTTGCTGATTCTCTCGTCGGCTCTGCTACTGGCCTCGTTCGTCTCGCCAGTCGGTGGCCAGCTGGTCATTACGTCGAGCTTCGGGGAATTCAGAGGAACAGGAAACAGAGGACCACACTTTCACATGGGCTGTGATTTTTCGACGCAGATGCGCTCCGGTGTCCCAATACTCGCGGCTGCGGATGGCTGGCTGGTAAGGATCGAAATCGATGAGGATGATATCTACGGGAACGTCGTTGTGTTGCAGCACGAGAATGGTTTCAGGACGCTGTACGCCCATCTGAGTGGCTTCGCCGAGAAGATCAAAGACGTGGTGAACAGCGTTGTGAGCGAGTTCGGAAAGAGAAGGATCGTGGTGGAATTCCCGGAAAGAAGCATATGGTTCAAGGCTGGAGAGGCCATTGGTTATTCGGGCCAAACGGGTGAGGCGGCGCAACCTCACTGCCATTTTGAGATCAGGAACAGCGATGAAACTATCTGTTATAACCCTTCAGATATGTTGAGTGTACCGAAGCCCGCAGATGCCAGATTCACGGTGAGAGGGCTCATCATAGACGGTGAAAGGTTCGATTACGTTGAAAACAGGGTTTACAGGTTTCGGGGTCCCTGGCCAAAGATCGCGGTCGATGCCGTCACGAGCGTGGGAAGGAATGTCATAGGACTCAGATCACTGAAGTTGTACTTCGACAAGGATCTGGTGTATCATATTGATCTCGGTGAAATACGTCTGGACGAGTTCAACAACGTATGGGCTGTGTACACAGAGAATTCTGTCGCCGATGGGTACAGATACAGCGCCTATTACAAGCTTTATCCAGACAGAGTCACCAACGTTGTGAAGTTCAACAAATTTCCAGAGCTCGGGCAGCTACCTTCGAGGACGAATGTCAGTATAGTGTGCGAAGACGTGTGGGGAAACGAGTATGAGCTGAAATTCGTTCTGGAAAGAAGGTAGAAACGATGTGGTTCTTCAAACGCAAGAAGGCGAAGAACCTCGCGGTTGATCCCTTTTACAGAGAAGGCAACACTCTGGTGGCGTACTTCAAGTGCACGAAGTGCGGCGAATACTTCCGCAGCCATTTGCGCATGGGTTACGATTTCATAAATGATTACGACAATCCATCCACGCCGTACAGACTTGATAAAATCTACGTTGGCTCGAAGTGTCCCAACAAGTTACACTTGACCGCTGCGTTCAGCTCGAGTTACAGGGTCAGATCGTTCAGTCTCGAGGGTGGAGAATTCGTAACAAGAGAAGAATATGAACAGCACACAAAGGAGGCGGAGAAATGAAGAGACTGTTCACCAGTGAGAGCGTGACGGAAGGTCACCCCGACAAGCTGGCAGACCAAATATCGGACGCGATCCTGGATGCCATTCTGGAACAGGATCCCAACGCGAGAGTGGCCGTTGAAACACTCGTGACCACTGGTCTGGCTGTCGTTGCGGGAGAAGTCACGACCGAAGCCTACGTTGATATACAAGATATCGTTCGCCGAACGATCCTCGATATCGGTTACACCAGGGCGAAGTACGGTTTCGACGGAGAAACGTGCGGTGTACTGACGTCGATTCACAATCAGTCCCCAGACATAGCCATAGGAGTTAACAGAGCTCTGGAAGCGAGGGAAAAGAACCATCTCGACGACGAGTACGACAAGATCGGAGCAGGAGATCAGGGCATGATGTTCGGATACGCTACCAACGAAACGCCCGAATATATGCCCTTACCGATAATGCTCGCCCACAAACTCGCGATGAGACTCGCAGAGGTTCGTAAGAAGAAGATCGTACCGTTCCTCAGACCTGACGGAAAGACTCAGGTCACGATCGAATACGACGAGAACTGGAAACCAGTGAGGGTCGATACGATCTTGATCTCTGCCCAGCACGAACCGGATGTGACGATCCAAGAGCTCAGGGAAGCTTTGATAGAGCACGTCATAAAGCCCACCATTCCTGAGCAGTACTGGTCGAACGACGTGAAGATCCTTGTGAACCCAACCGGCAGGTTCGTGCTCGGAGGACCTTCGGCGGATACGGGTCTCACCGGTCGCAAGATCATAGTGGACACCTACGGCGGATGGGTGCCCCACGGAGGCGGAGCGTTCAGCGGGAAAGACCCAACCAAGGTGGACAGATCAGCCCATTACATGGCTCGCTATGTCGCAAAGAACGTTGTCGCTGCGGGTCTCGCAGACCGCTTCATGATACAGGTTGCGTACGCCATAGGCAAGGCCAGGCCCGTTTCTTTGATGATAGAAACCTTCGGAACCGCCAAGGTCGATGAGGAGAAGTTGAAGAAAGCCATAATCGAGCTGTTCGATTTCCGACCGCTGGCGATCATTGAGAGGTTGAACCTGAGACGCCCCATTTACAGGAAGACCGCGGCCTACGGACATTTCGGCAGGAACGATCCTGATTTCACCTGGGAAAGGCTCGATGCCGTTGATGAGCTCAGGAGATACTTCAACATGTGAAGGAGGGAGGAGCCTTGGCAAAAAAGGTCAACAAATCTGCTTTGAAGCGCGTCAGACAATCCGAGGAAAGAAGGTTGAGGAACAAATCTTACAAGACAAGAATGAAGAATGCTGTGAAGGCTGTGATGGAAGCCATCAAGGCGGGCGAGGACAGGGATAAAATCATGCAGCTTGTGAGAGAAGCAATCTCTGCTATAGATAAAGCTGCATCCAAGGGCGCCATTCACAAGAATCAGGCCGCTCGAAGAAAGTCCCGCCTCATGAATTTTGTCAACAAGAGTCTCCAAACGGTTCAAGGTTGAAAAGTCCGAAAAACTTAAGGGGTTTTTGCTCGTTTGTTCCAGCACCTGTAAGATCGGGTGCTGGTTTTGCTTTGATGATAGAATTTTAATTGGTGAAACGTACGTGAGAGACCTCGTGCTGTTTCTAATATTTATAGCTGTGCTGTTTTCTGGGCCAATCGTAGTTGGATCGACCTACTCGGTGTGGGTAGCCACACTGTGGTACGTTGTGCTTCTATCCCTGAGTTTGATGCTGATGAAACTGGAGCATCTTGGTTTTCTCTTCACTTACAGACGCGGTCTCATTCTGAGAAGCGTGCTGTATTTGCTGTTGCTCTACGGTCTGCTCGCTCTGATTGGTCTGCTCTTTCCGCAGCAATACGAAACGGTTCAAAAGCTGAGCCTGGATCCCATGATGGTGGTGTTACTCGTGGCGCTCGCCCCACTCGCCGAAGAAGTAGCGTTTCGAGGTTACACGCAGTCAATTTTCAAGAGGAAGCTCGGCACGAACGGAGCCATAATAGTCACATCGTTGTTGTTTTCTCTGTTTCACCCGATCTCCGTGTTTCCACAGGTGTTCGTAACATCGTTGTTGCTCGGAACGATAAAGGAAGTTCACGGATCGTTAGTACCTTGTGTTTTAGTTCACTGTCTAAATAATGTGGTGGCACTCGTGGTCTCACTGTGAAACGAGAAAGGAGTGATTCGAATGTTTGATAAATTTTCAGAAAGTTCCGCGAGACTGATCGTTGAAGCACAGAAGGAAGCCATAGAGATGGGACACTCGTACGTCGGAACCGAACACATACTGCTCGCGATACTGAAGCAGGATTCTCCGCTGAGCGAATCGCTCAGTGAAATGGGTGTCACTTACGCACGTGCCAAGAATGAGATCATATCGATGGTCGGAATGGGTATGCGAGGTTACTCCAGTTCTCCTCAGATGACGCCGAGAGCCAAACGTGTCATCGAGCTCGCTTACGAGGAAGCGAAGTATCTTGGTAGCGATAAGATACAGCCTGAGCACATACTCCTGGGGATCATCAGAGAGGGAGAAGGAATCGCCGTTCACGTGCTCAGGAAGATGGGTGTGGACCTCGGGACACTCAGGAGGATCGTGGTCGAAAACTCTCAGCAGCGTGAATCGGATTACGACGTCGACAGGACTTCCGACAATCCTTCGGTCAGGCACCTGGAAGGTTTTGGAATAGACCTCACGGCGCTCGCTATGAAGAACCAGCTCGATCCTGTCATAGGAAGGGAAGAAGAAATAGAACGTGTGATGCAGGTGCTGGTTCGAAGAAAGAAGAACAATCCTGTGCTCATCGGCGAACCGGGCATCGGTAAAACTGCGATCGTGGAAGGGTTGGCCCAGAGGATCGTCGCTGGAGAGGTTCCCGAACCGCTCAAACACAAAACGATATTCTCTCTCGACGTTGCAGCCCTCGTGGCTGGCACGAAATACAGGGGCGAATTCGAGAAGAGGATGAAGAAACTGCTGCAGGTGGTCAGTCGTGATCCGAACATCATTCTGTTCATAGATGAAATCCACACGATAGTCGGTGCCGGTTCGGCTGAGGGTGCGGTCGATGCGGCGAACATACTCAAACCTGCTCTCGCGAGAGGTGAGATCAAGTGCATCGGAGCGACGACTCCGGACGAGTACAGAAAGTACATCGAAAAGGATGCCGCTTTAGAAAGGCGCTTCCAGAAGATCTACATAAGAGAACCGAGCGCTGAGGAAACCCTCGAAATTCTCAAAGGTTTGAGGCACAAGTACGAGTCCCATCACAGGGTAAAATACACCGATTCCGCGCTCGAAGCGGCCGTGTACCTTTCGAAACGGTACATCACGGATCATTTCCTGCCGGACAAGGCCATCGATGTGATAGATGAAGCTGGCGCGAGGGCACGTTTAAAGAGTTTTGTTCTGCCACCAGAGATTCAGCTTTTGAAAGCACAACTGGAACAGATCAAGAACGACAAGGAACTCGCCGTGCTCAATCAGGATTACGAAAAGGCTGCCGAGCTGAAGGAGCAGGAGAGGACCATTTCGGCCCAGCTGAACGAGAAATATCAGCAGTGGAGAAAATCTGTCGAATCATCGATAATAACCGTCGACGTCGATCAGATCGCTGAGGTCGTGTCGAGCTGGACAGGCATACCACTGATGAAGATTGAAGAGAGCGAGAGCGAGAAACTGTTGAACCTTGAAAAGGCGTTGCACCAGCGCATCGTCGGTCAGGATGAGGCTATAAAGGCTATAGCCAGGGCGATAAGGCGCGCACGCAGCGGTTTGAAGGACCCGAGGCGCCCCATAGGTGTGTTCCTGTTCCTCGGTCCGACCGGTGTGGGTAAAACGGAATTGACGAAGGTGCTGGCAGCGTACCTGTTCGGTGACGAAAAGGCCTTGATCAGGTTCGACATGAGCGAGTACATGGAACGCTTCTCGGTCTCCAGATTGATCGGAGCACCTCCAGGCTACGTCGGTTACGAAGAGGGTGGAACGCTCACGGAAAAAGTCAGGCGCAGACCGTTCTCGGTCATACTGTTCGACGAGATCGAGAAAGCGCATCCAGACGTGTTCAACATCTTGCTCCAGATCATGGACGACGGCCGGCTGACGGATTCCCAGGGTCGAGAAGTTGATTTCAAGAACACGATCATAGTGATGACGAGCAACATTGGAGGAACGCTGATAAACAAGTCCAAGAGGACGCTGGGCTTCGTCTCACAGGAAGACGCGCAACGCGACTACGAAGAGATGAAAGCGCTCGTTCTCGACGAAGTCAAGAAGACCTTCAGGCCAGAATTTCTCAACAGGATAGACGAGATCGTTGTGTTCCATCCGCTGACGAAGGAGGATGTGTCCAAGATCATTGACATACTCCTGTCAGACCTGCGTGAGAGACTGAAATCCAAGAACCTGGACCTCGTTCTGACCAGATCAGCACGGGAGTTCCTGATCGAGAAAGGATTCGACCCTGTTTACGGTGCGAGACCTTTGAAACGAGCGATTCAGCAGTACCTGGAAGATCCGCTCGCTGAAGAGATACTCAGGGGCAAGTTCGATCCCGGTGACGTGATCGTTTGTACGCGCGGTAGGGATGGATTGAGATTCACAAAGAAACGGCAAACCAAAGCAGGAGTCCTGCAGGGATGAAAAAGGGCGGTTACTTCGTCTGTGAAAGCTGCGGTTACGAATCGGTGAAATGGTTTGGAAGATGTCCGAGTTGTGGCGCATGGAACACGGCACGAGAGGTCGTGATCTCACAGAATGAACGGAGGAAAGATGTGCCACAACCTGCCGTACTCAAATCGCTGAAAAAAGAACAGAAACACGAAAGGATCCAGACCGGTTTTTCCGAACTCGACGAAGCGCTGAACGGAGGTTTGATGGCAGGTCAGGTGGTCTTACTCGGTGGGGAGCCAGGCGTCGGCAAAAGTAGCCTGGCTCTCCAAATTTGTGGCCATCTTGCGAAGAGGTTCAAAGTTCTGTACGTCACGGCGGAGGAATCACCTGAGCAGGTCGCTTACAGATCGGAAAGGTTCGGATTTCGATCGGAAGACAACATCGTTGTTTTGAGCGAGAACGATCCTGAGCAGGTTTTGAACGTTCTGGACAGTTCTTACAAATTCCTCGTCGTGGACTCGCTTCAAGCCATGTATTCGGAGCGGCTGGGCTCCTATCCAGGTAGCGTCGCCCAGGTCCGTACGGCCGCTTCCCTGATCACGGAACGCTGTAAAGTTCTGTCGATCCCGGCCCTGCTCATCGCGCACATAACGAAGACTGGAGAGATAGCGGGCCCAAAGATGGTGGAACATTTGGTCGACACGGTGATCTACTTCGAAGGAGAAACGAACACCGATTTCAGAATTCTCAGGATCGTCAAGAACAGGTTCGGTCCTTCGGGTGAGATGTGCATCTTCGAAATGACCGAGTCTGGTCTGAAACAAATTGATGAATCGCTCCTGATAGACGTGGAAGAACCACCTGCTGGAAACTGTCTGAGCTGTGTGATAGAAGGTTCAAAGCCTCTCGTTGTACAGTTGCAGGCGCTCGTTTCGAAAACTAGATCAGTTTCACCCAGGCGCGTAAGCAACGGTTACGATCTGACCAGATTGTTGATGCTGATCGCCATCCTCGAACGGCAGGCACATCTTCCACTGGAGAGTCGAGATGTGTACGTGAACGTCATGGGGGGGCTGAAGGTAACCGACACAGCGGCCGATCTTGCCGTCGCCTGCGCCATAGTTTCTTCTCTAACGGAGGTCTCACTCGGCAGGGCTGCCGCGTTCGGTGAGATCAGTCTGGACGGTAGGATAAGGCCTGTTCACAGGATCAGGAACCGGCTGGATGCCCTGAACAAGATCGAACTGGACAGGATACTTCTGCCGAACGCTTCTGAGGCGGGCGAAAGGTGCTGTGTCTCTTTGAGAGACGTTAGATCCTTGATGAACGTTCTGGGAGTGAGGAGAGTTGATAGCAACTGAACTTCTCAACAAAATAGCTCTGCTGTCTCCTGGAACCCGGCTCAGAAAAGCGCTGGACGATATAAGGGCGGCGAACCTTGGAGCACTCATACTTTTCGTGGACGATCTGTCGAAGCACAGGAGCATCATTCAGGGTGGATTCGAGGTGAACTGTAGTTTCACACCTGAAAGGCTGTACGAGCTTGCCAAAATGGATGGTGCGATAGTGGTTTCCGAAGATGTATCGAGGATCCTTCTGGCGAACGCGCACCTGGTGCCTGACCCAACGATTCCCACAACGGAGACGGGCACCCGCCACAGAACGGCCGAGAGAGTCGCGAAACAGACAAACTGCATGGTCGTCGCGATATCGAAGCGCAGGAACGTTGTGACCGTTTACTACGGGCCCTACAAGTACGCGTTGAGTGACGCCAGGTTACTCATGGCGAGAGTTTCTCAGGCCCTGAACGCGATGGAAAGGTATCGGACCAGCCTGGACAGGCTGCTGTCTTCCATTGATTCCGCAGAGCTACAAGCTGGCGTTTCCATCCACGATGTTGCTAGAGCGATTGAAAAAGCCGTAGCGATGCTGAAGATCTATGAGGAAGTGTATCCGTACATGGTCGAGCTCGGTGAAGAAGCCAGTTTGATCTGGGCCCAATTCAGCGAGTTGCTCACAGACGTTGAGGAGACAGTGATCCTGCTGGTGATGGATTACAGCACGGTGGAGCTGGATCCAGACCAAGCCAAGGAAACGATTGAAAGGCTGAAGCAGGACAAGAACCTCACCGAGATGAAAATCATCAAGGAACTCGGGCTTAACGTTCAGACAAGCGCACAGGCTGGAGAAATCCTGGTTCATCCAAAAGGTTACAGATTTTTGAAAGGCGTGGTGAGAATACCCCTGAACGTGTCGCAGAACCTCGTGAAAACGTTCAAGAATCTCAGGAACCTGAGAGAAGCAGACGTGGAGGTACTGAAGTCTGTGGATGGGATCGGAGAAAAAAGGGCGTTGGCAATCGCGTCGAGTCTTGGTATGATAAAAGGAAGGGAAGGAACCAGAGGCGAGAAAAGGACAGGATAGAAAAAGGAGGAGTGCGAGATGAAGAGAACCTACCAACCGAATCGGAGGAAGAGGAAAAAAACGCACGGCTTTCTCGTGAGGTCTCGGACTGCCTCCGGAAGGAAAGTGCTCGCCCGCAGAAGGGCGAAAGGCAGATGGAGACTGGCGGTTTGAATCTTTACTCTTTCCCCCGCCAAGAAAGGCTCAGGCTGAAGCGAGATTTCGACAGGGTTTTCCGAGAGGGATTGTCGTTGCAAAGCGATTTTTTCACGGTAATATACCTGAAGAACGGCTTGGATTTCAACAGAATAGCGATCGTTGTGAGAAAAAAACTTGGCAAAGCCCACGACAGGAACAGGATAAAGCGCTGGATCAGGGAAAGCTACAGGCAGATGAAACCGGAACTTCCCAGAGGTTACGATATCGTGGTGATCCCGCGGAAAACCCTGTCCGAAATTCTCGACAGAATCGATTATCACGTGATAAGAAACGAACTTGGAGAGCTGTTGAAGAGGATCGGCGCATGAGAAAGCTCGTAGTGAGCTGTATAAGGTTCTATCAAAAGTACATCTCTCCGCTGAAACCTCCCACGTGCAGGTTCACTCCGACCTGCTCGACTTATGCTATTGAAGCGATCGAGAAATTTGGAGTGATCAAAGGATTAATCCTTGCCGGCTGGCGAATACTCAGGTGTAACCCTTTGAGTGCAGGTGGAGAAGATCCGGTACCGGACAAATTCACACTGAGGAGGAGATCGACTTGAAGAAGCTTCTCATCGCCTTGATTCTGACCTTTGCTCTTTCTGTCACGTTCTCCCAGAACGAGATAAAAGTTACGTACCTGCCGGGTGGGATAAAGGTTCAGACCCGTTTCGCAGAGTACGAGTTCGATCAGAACGGAAACCTTGCGAACGTGTATCTCACGGTGGAGCGAAGAGTTCACGTCTTCGAGAGGGACAATGACGGTTTTGACCTCTTGAGCGAGGATGGTACTGCCCTCATTGCTGCTGCTGAGGCACAACTCTTCGGCCAGCAGACTGGTACGAACGTGTACAGAGGTGATCTTGTCCTCACCTATGACTATGGTGATGTGAAAAGAAGCTACGTGTTTCGAAACGTTCCAGAGTACGTCATCGAGGTGAAGATAGAGACCAAAAGGCCCCTGATCGTTCACTTACCGCGTGTCTGGTTCGCCGACAACGACAGAACGGTTAAAGATTACTTCATATCTCTCGCCCCGAAGACAAGAACGCTGAGTTTGGTGAAGACAAACTCGCAGAAGATCGTTTCTAACACCGTCCGAATCGAGACTGATACCACCCTGATCTTCCACATGGGACCGTACAAGAGGGTGTTCCTCAGCAAACTCTTTCCTGAGGATTACGATGAGCTCGTTGCTGTCATCAAAACCATCCCGGGTTCTTCTGTGTGGTACGACCCAGTTTTTTATCCGCTCGTGTGGTTCTTCTGGTGGCTGTTCCGGCTCACGAAGAACTTCGGTTGGGCGATCATCCTGTTCACTGTCGTTGTGAGGTTTGCACTTTACCCACTTTACCATGCTCAGACCAAGTCGATGATAAAGATGCGCAAGTTACAGCCGAAGATAGAAATGATACGCAAGAAGTACAAGGACCCAGCCAAACAACAGGAAGAACTTCTGAAGGCGTACAGAGAAGAAGGGGTGAACCCCGCGAGCGGTTGTCTCATGCTCATCGTACAGCTTCCGATATTCTTCCTGCTCTACGCCGTCATACGTTATTTCCAGGAGGAAATAGCGTTCAACGGCCGATTCTTGATCTGGCCCGATCTGTCTAAGGGAGGGTTCTCGGCCAACGCGATCTTCATATTGATCACGATCGTGGCGAGTTACTACAACACGCTCATCACGAGTCAGGATACCAGATCGGCCTGGCAGGGGATCATCATGTCTGTGGCATTCACGTTGCTGTTCGTGGGATTACCGAGCGGTCTGTTCCTTTACTTCACAACCAACACCGTGATTCAGTTCCTCGTGACTTATTACATATACAAGCGTTACAAGATCAAAGGAATAAGTACGCGCGAACTTCTTGGTTTGCGACCCAAGGGGTGAGCAGGGGTGAAAACGGTTAAAATCAGTGCGCCAACGGTTGAAGAAGCCTTGCGGAAGGCGATAGAGTGTTACGATCTTCGAGAAGGCGAGTACGAGTACACCGTGATAGAAAAAGGGTCGAAGGGACTGTTCGGTCTGTTCGCTAAGAACGCGGAGATAGAGATCAGCTTCAAGGCCGATTACTTCGTTCGGAAGCTCCAAGAATTTCTCACGAACATCTTGAGCGTCTGTGGGAACGTGAACGTTAAGGTGTCCTGTTCGAACAGAAGGTTTCTGGTCGAGCTCGAGGGAGAGGACATCGGCAAGCTCATAGGCAAACACGGTAAGACCCTCGCGGCACTTCAACACATCGCAATGATCTATTTGAACAGGATGAGCGATACCAAGCTTCTGGTTTCGATAGACGCAGGCGAGTACAAGAAGAAGCGAAAGAAAAACCTGGAAAATGTTATCAAACAGGCGATACAGCGGGTGAAACTCACCAAGGGAAAAGTAGTACTCGATCCCATGTTCGCGTTCGAGCGCAGGATAGTCCACGAGATGGTGAAACAACACAGGAACTTGAAAAGTTACTCGATCGGTGTTGAGCCGTATCGAAAAGTGGTCATCGAGTACAGTTCTAACGGAAAAGACGAAGATTCACAGAGCGATTAAGCTTTCTTCCAGGCATCCAGGGCCGCGTTTGCGGCAGCAGCCAAAACGTCTCGTTCTAACTCCGCGCTTCCGATGATGCTCTTTTCTTTTTCGTGCGAAAGCCTGGTGACGTGGCAGACGACGAAGTCTTTACCGGCCAGGTTTATGATCCTCACATCGTCGACCGAGAAAACGTCGCTGGACAGATCCTCCACGGCTTTCAAAACCGCTGAGGCCGCTATTCTCAATTTCTGCAGACTCGTCTTCGGCCCTTCGGCGGTACCTTCATACACTTCGTCGTCGTGTTTGATGAGGACCGTGACTTTCAAATTCTTTCCAGCCTCTTCCGCTTTGATCGATTCAAGTCTGTAATCATCGATTTGCTGGTATTCCTGATTCAGCTGAGCCACACTCACGATTTTCCTATCGATCCTCAAGCCTGTCGATGCAAGGATCGCTGTTTCCACATCTCGAACGATCTGTTTGGGGTTCTTCGCCGAATCTGCGACCACGTGGATCTCCCTTATGCCTTCACTGTCTGCAACCACCCTGGCGGCGATGATTCCGGCGATCTGTGTGATTATGCTCTCAAGTTTCTTTGGATCCACCGACACCAGTTTCCCCCCACGTTTCTAATTTTAGCATAAGACTTTTATGTCAGTCTGCCGAAAATGTGTTTTAAGCTCCTTGGAACAACACCACGCCCTCTTATGCTATAATATTGCCAAACAATCCCGCAAACTCTTCCATGGAGGTGGTGTTGTGCGTAGGTACGTTTCACTCGTTGTATTGTTGATTTCCGCCGCACTCATCTTTGCCGCTGAGATCACGGAAGTCAGGATCGGTGCAGGTTGGGAGATGACTGGTCCCATCGCAGGGTTCGGGCAGATGTCCTGGGACGGTGTGAAACTGGCGATGAAGCTCAGGCCGACCGTGAAGATTCAGGGCAAGGAAATACCTGTCAACGTCATTCTGCTCGACAACAAGGGTGACAAAGCCGAAGCCGCGAACGTTGCGAGAAGGCTCATCGATGTCGAGAAGGTATGCGTGATACTCGGCCCCTGCACCAGCTCGTGTGCGCTCGCAGCAGGTGCCATAGCCGAGCAGAAACAGGTGCCCCTGGTGACCAACACCGCAACGAACCCTCTGGTGACACAGAACAGACGTTTCATTTTCAGAGCATGCTTCGTTGACACACTCCAGGGGGAGCTTCTCGCCAAATTCGCGTGGGAAAATCTGAAAGCTCGTAACGTCGCCATCATGGTCGATGTCGCCCAGGATTACGTCGTGGGTCTGGCGAACTACTTCAAACGCGCGTTTGCAAAGTACGGTGGTAAATTCTTTGAAGCTTACTACAACACGGGAGATCAGGACTTCTCAGCCCAGCTCACCTACGTTCTCTCCAGAAATCCAGATCTCATATTCATGCCTGGCTATTACGCTGAAATCGCGCTCATGTGCAAGCAGGCCAGGGAACTCGGTTTCACGGGTAACTTCCTCGCGGGTGATGGGGCGGACGCGCCAGAACTCTTACAGATTGGAGGTAAATTCGTCGAAGGTTTGTGCTACACCACGTACTTCCACCAGGATGCCGATCTTTCTCCAAAGACGAAGCCGTTCGTGGAAGCCTACGTGAAGGAGTATGGAAGAAGACCAGACGCTTTTGGAGCACTCGCGTTCGATGCATACAACCTGGTGCTCGATGCGATAGAGAGGGCACAGTCTGTGGACCCAGTGGCGATAAGAGACGCGCTGGCAGCCACCCAGAACTTTGAAGGTGTCGCCGGTACGATCAGCTACCCACCCGATTCCGGTGATCCCATCAAACCGGCGGTCATAATCCAGATAAGGAATGGAAAACCGGAACTGCTCACTGTGGTGAGACCGTAAAGGTGAGCCCCCCACATGGGGGGCTTTCAGCTTGAGGGGGTGGCAGGTTGAGACTGACGGACTTTTTCCAGCACCTTGTCAACGCTCTGTCACTCGGAGGAATCTACGCGCTCATCGCCATCGGTTACACGATGGTGTATGGAATTCTCAGGCTCATCAACTTCGCACACGGTGACATATTCACTTACGGAATTTATTTCGCCTTCTACGGTGTTTCACTTTTTCTCCTTCCCTGGTGGGTCGCGTTCATTCTTTCTATCTTTCTTACAGCATTTCTGGGAGCACTCGTGGAAAGAATAGCTTACAGGCCTTTGAGAGACGCCCCGAGGATCTCCGCGCTCATAACGGCCATAGGTGTGTCTTTCTTCTTGCAGAACTTTGCCACGGTCGTTTTTGGGGGCCGGGCAAAATCTTTCAACCCACAGACAGGAATGTATCCGACCTTCTTTCTGAACGTTTTGAACATAGCAGGTGTGAAACTGAGGGTTCTTTCTCTGATCACACTTGGCACAATCGCTGTGTCTTTGTTGGTCCTCGTGTGGATCGTCTACAGAACGAAAGTTGGTATGGCGATGAGGGCGATATCGAAAGACATACCGACCACACGCCTGATGGGTGTGAACGCTGACAGAATCATAACCTTCACCTTCATGATAGGTTCTGCTTTGGCCGCCGTGGGAGGACTTCTCTGGGCCATGACCTACCCGCAGGTTTATCCCTTCACCGGTGTGATACCGGGTTTGAAGGCCTTCATCGCAGCCGTGGTGGGGGGCATAGGGAGCATTCAGGGAGCGATGGTCGGCGGCTTCGTGCTCGGTATCAGTGAGATCATGATCGTTGCTTTCCTCCCCTCCATAGCAGGGTACAGGGACGCGATCGCTTACGCCATCCTCCTCTTCGTGTTGCTCGTGAGACCGAGCGGTATATTTGGAGTGGAAGTTTCCGAAAAGGTGTGATAGCGTATGGAAGTGAGGCTGTCAGTGAGAACCAAGATCGTTCTGACTTTGATTCTGATCTTCGCCATCGGCGCGTTGCTCGTGCTGGCGAACCACAAAGCGAGCGACTACGTGGTTCTGATTTTGAATTTGATGGCGATCAACATCATCTTTGCCGTGTCGCTCAACCTCATCAACGGGATCACGGGAATATTCTCCCTCGGCCACGCCGGTTTCATCGCCATCGGTGCTTACACCTCGGTGCTTCTGACTTTGCCCGTCCAGCAGAAAGAGATGAGCTATCTCATAAAGCCTGTCATTCCTCCGTTCGACAGGATCCAGTTGCCGTTCTTACCGTCTGTTCTGATCGCGGGTCTGGCTGCCGCAGCGTTCGGGTACGTCGTTGCCGCGCCGTCTCTCAGATTGATTGGAGATTACCTCGCGATAGCGACTTTAGGCCTGGGTGAGACCATACGCATCATCGCGAACAACGCCTGGTCCATCACCAACGGTGCACTCGGTCTGAAAGGAATTCCACAGTACACCAACCTTTACTGGTCCTGGGCCTGGGCTCTGGTGACGGTGTGTTTCATTGTGAGCCTCGTGAAGAGTTCGTACGGAAGGGCGTTGAAAGCTATCAGGGAGGATGTCATCGCTGCGAAGGCGATGGGCATAAACGTTTTCTCGCATCAAGTCATGAGTTTCGTTGTGGGATCGTTTTTTGCGGGCGTTGGGGGTGCCCTGTGGGCGCATTTGATAACGACCATAGACCCAAAATCCTTCACCTTCACCAAAACGTTCGAGATACTCATCATGGTCGTCCTCGGTGGGCTCGGGAGCATAAGCGGTTCGATCATCGGTGCGGCCATCTACACCGTGGGGCTGGAATTCCTCCGAATTCTGGAAAGCCCGTTCAAGATCTGGTTCATCAAGTTTCCAGGGATACCGGGTATGAGGATGGTAGTGCTCGCGGTCATATTGATAGTGCTCATGCTCTTCTGGCAGAGAGGCATCATGGGTAGAAGCGAGCTCAGCTGGGAGATGTTCTTTTCGCTGTTCTCGAGATTGAAGCGAGGTGGCAGAAAATGAGCGGAGTCATACTCGAACTCAAGAACGTCACGAAACGTTTTGGCGGTTTGACGGCCGTCGACAGGTTCACCGGATACGTTAAGAATGGGGAACTGCTCGGTCTCATAGGACCGAACGGGGCGGGAAAAACCACACTGTTCAATCTGATCACCGGTATGTACGAACCGGATGAAGGTGAGATCCTCTTTTCAGGTCACAGGTTGAATGGATTAAAACCCCATCAGGTGACGCGACTCGGTATAGCCAGGACCTTTCAGAATATAAGGTTGTTCTCCGATATGAGTGTTCTCGAGAACGTCATGGTGGCACAGCATTGCAAGCTCCGCAGCACGCTTTCGATGTTCAGTTTCGTCTTCAAGACTCCGTCCGCCCTCAAGTTTGAGAGACAGGTCAGGATGCGGTCCGAAAAGCTTTTGGAAAAGGTGGGTTTGTTACACCTCGCCAGCGAAAAAGCGAGCGCCCTTCCTTACGGTTTGCAACGTAAACTGGAAATAGCGCGGGCACTCGCCACGGAACCGAAACTTCTTTTGCTCGACGAACCTGCGGCGGGTATGAACCCACAGGAAACGTCCGAGCTGATGGTGTTCATAAAGACGATAAGGGACGAGTTCAACCTCAGCATAATCGTGATAGAACACGACATGAAGGTCATCATGGGTATATGTGAGAGGATCTACGTCATGGATTACGGCAAACTCATCGCGGAAGGGACGCCGAAAGAGATACAGTCAAACCCCTTGGTCATCAAGGCGTACCTGGGCGAGGAGGTGCTCGTATGAACGATGTGGTCCTGTCTGTCGAAAACCTCCACGTTCATTACGGAAGCATCCATGCGGTGAAGGGCATCTCCTTGCACGTGAAAAAGGGTCAGATCGTGACGCTCATCGGTGCCAATGGAGCCGGTAAGAGTACGACGTTGAAGGCCATCATGAACTTAGTGAAGAAGAGTTCGGGCAAGGTGATCTTCAACGGAAACGATATAACGAAACTTCCCACGCACGAAATAGTGCTGGCGGGAATAAGTCTGGTTCCGGAAGGACGACGGATCTTCCCAAACCTTACCGTCTACGAAAATCTCATGATGGCTGCCTATTCACGGAAGAACAAAGACGAGATCGAGAAGGATCTGGAATTTGTCTTCTCTCTGTTTCCGAGGTTGAAGGAACGACTGAAACAGCCAGGTGGTACGCTGTCCGGCGGGGAGCAACAGATGCTCGCGCTCGCGAGAGGCTTGATGAGCCGTCCAAAACTCCTCATGCTCGATGAACCTTCGCTCGGTCTGGCGCCGCTGCTCGTCAAAGAAGTGTTCGACGTTATAAAAAAGATACGGGAAGAGGGTGTCACGGTTCTGTTGATCGAACAGAACGCACTGGGCGCACTGAAGATCGCAGATTACGGATACGTGCTCGAAACGGGTCGCATTGTTCTCGAAGATGAGGCTGTGAAACTTTTGAACAACGAAGGGGTCAAGAAAGCTTACCTGGGCATCGCATGAGGAGGCGATCTCATGCCCCACAGAAAGAGCATAGCTGTGAAGATGTTTCTCCTCCTGCTGCCGATCATCGCTGGACTTCTCATCGTTGGAAACGTGCTCTCCTACTTCAGAATCAAAACGACCGTGAACCAGCTGAGCGGGTCGAACCTGGAGGACTTGGCCCGTTCTTACGCGCTCATACTGTCTTCGAAAGTGGGGTCGTACAGGAACGCGGCGATCTCTCTCGCCAACACGCCGATGCTGCGTCCCGCGCTGAAGCTCGCTTTGCAGATGGCGGGCAGAGTCATCACGAACGTTCTCGGCACAGAGAAGGAAAAACTGCCCAGCGAAGTGCTCAAATGTTTTGTGGTGTTTCCGGATGGAAGTTTCTTCACCGAGGCAATGGAAGATGAGGAAATATTTGTCTCGCGAGAACTCGTTGAGTGTGTGACAGACCAGACGAAGATCGTGGTGAAAAAGATAGACGTTTTACATTCCGAACCTGTCGTGTTGTTTTCTGCTCCGATAGTGGAAGGCGGAAAAGTTCTCGCAGCCGCCGGTGTGGCCGTCGAACTATCGTGGCTGGACAGAGCGGTCGCGGATTTACCTTCGAAGAACCTCAACATTGTGTTGACCGATTCGCAGGGTTCGATCCTCTCGCACAGCAGTCAACCCGAATTGAGATTCACCGCACTGTCGAAACTTGGCTTGCAGGCGTCAAAAAAGCTGAGCAAGCAGAGGACCGTCTCTGAAGATGTGTACCTGTTGAGCGCGGATGTACCGAACACAGACTGGCAGTTGCATCTCGTCGCACCCGCCACGCTGATAGATGCGCCCGCGAACTCGCTCAGATTGTTCGTGCTCGTCACAATCTCGCTGGTCCTCGCAGTCTCTTCACTGATCGTGTGGTTGATTGCCAGTCGTCTCAGTTCTAGGTTGAAACAGTTGCTGCCGGTGTTTGAGTCTCTGAAACGCGGCGATCTGACGAGGCATAGTCCCCACCTTGGGGAGGACGAAATTGGAAAACTGTCGGAGCATCTGAACGATGTGATCAGAAGTTTGAAAGAACTGGTGAATGTTTCAAAGGACTCGGCCGAACTGGTTTCTCAGACGGCGGAACAAGTTCGTGACTTCAGCGCCCATGAGAAGGATCAGATTCAGCACCTACAAAGAATATTCAACGCCGTGGGGGCGAACATAAAGAACGTGGCAGCCACCTTCGAGGAAGTGAACGCATCGATGGAGGAACTCGGTGCTTCCGTGAGGGATCTGGCTGAGAAGGCGGGTCAGTTGCTGGAAGATGCGACGCGCATGAAACAGAGTATATCGGATGGCAACGAATTGATAGTCGATGTGTCGAGGCAGGTTCAGACCGCTTTCGAACTGTCCTCGAGAGCACAGGCCGACATAGACGAGCTGAAAGCTATTTCTGAAAGGATAGGGCAAATAACGGAGGTTATAAGCAACATCTCTGAGCAAACGAATCTGCTGGCACTGAACGCGTCCATCGAAGCTGCCAGAGCCGGTGAGGCGGGAAGAGGTTTCGCCGTTGTGGCCGAGGAGATCAGAAAACTCGCCAGCCAGACGAAAGGTTCTGTGCAACAGATCAATGAACTGCTCGCGAACACGAACAGGACCATCCTCACCGTGGTTCAGTCGGTTTCATCGCTGCGTCAAGCGGTGTTGCACGTCCACAACAGGCAGAAGGAACTTTCAGATCTTTTAGAGCAGATCTGGCACAAACTGCAGAGGACCGTCGAGACCTTCCAGCTCGTGGCCGAAACGATCCGCCAGCACGGGGTTTCCGCCGAAGAGGTTTCACGCGCTTCGAACAACGCGTTCGAAGCCGTTGCGAGAATAAGCGAGGAAGCATCGAAAACGCAGGAGCTGGTGGACGAACGTCAAAAAGCCGTGCAACATCTGGAAAGAGCGGTGGAAGAACTGATAAAATCTATTTTGCAACTCAGACAAAAACTTGACTCTTTCGTGACGGGGTGATGGGTATGAAGAAGATCAAGATCGTTCTGGACAGCACTTCCGATGTACCCAGAGGTTGGATCGAGAAGTTCGACCTTGCGGTGATCCCTCTGCACGTGACGTGGCCGGACGGTAGTCAGGAAGACGATACCAGGGATCTGAAAGAGATTCAAGACTTTTACGAACGTATATCCAAAGCGAAAGATCTTCCTAAGAGTTCTCAACCCTCCGTGGGTGAGTTTCTCGATCTTTACAGGAAGTTGAAAAACGAAGGCTACGAAGAGATCATCGTCATGACGATCTCCACAGCATTGTCTGGAACTTACGATTCTGCCCTGCAGGCTGCAAAACAGTTCGATCTACCCGTGCACGTGATAGACACCAAACTCGCCTCCGCGGCGATGCCGTTGCCTGCCAGGAGGGCGAGAGAACTCGAAAAGGAAGGTAAAACGACGGAAGAAATCGTGAAGATCATCGAGGATGATCTGAAGAAAGGTCGGTACAAGGCGATCTTCTATGTTTCGAATTTCGATTTTCTCGTGAAAGGAGGCAGGGTGACGAAGCTTCAGGGATTCTTCGGCACCTTGCTGAACATACACGTCGGCGTTTTCATAAACGAAGAAGGTAAACTGATCCCGTTCGAGAAGGCGCGTGGACAGAAGAGGGCTCAGGAGATGCTCATCAAAAAAGCCCTGAGCATGGTACCGGCCGGCAAGAAGGTTCGCTTGCTCATGGTGGATGCGAACGAGCGTGAGAGCGCCAAAACGCTGCTGGAGATGCTCAAGCAACATTACGAGGTGCTCGATGCCGAGTTCACAGAAATGGGTAAGGTCATCACCACGCACGTTGGCCCCGGCACAGCAGGCTTCGGTATGGAGGTCGTTGAATGAGACTCGCCGCGTTCCTGTTCGTCGCGGCGCTCGTGCTGATCGTTCTTTTGGTTCAGGTGGAACTCGGCAGGTTCCGTGTGCTCGTTCTGGACGATGGAAGGACGAACTTTCTACAGGGTGTGGAGAGCTACTTGAAGGACCACAACCTTCGCTACGACGTCGTGACGGTGAGAACAGACGTGGACCAAGCAGAACTCGAATCCATTCTGAGGAAGTACCAGAACAGTTACGCGGTTGGGCCGAGATTGAGTTCGGAAGCTCAGCGTCTGATCCCTCTGCTCGAAAAGTTCAAAATCTTTGCAATAGCACCACTCGTCACTTCTTACCGTGTCGTGGGGAAAAGTTCGTATCTGATGACACTCTCCCCCACGGACGAGGAACAGGGCAGGCAGATCGCAGAGAGGTTGAAAGTTGAAGGATGCCGGAAAGTCCTCCTTGTCGCAGACAAACTGAATCCTGTTCACAGCGAAACGATAGAAGAGAGTCTGAAAAGACATCTTTCTGTGGAGCAGTTCGAGAGTCGCCAGATCGAGACGATAGACGAGCTTCTTGGCGAAGATTTTAACCGTTACGATGGCCTCGTGCTTGCACTCGATGGACGGAAGGCTGGGATCGTAGTTCAGCTAGCTCGAAAGAAAGGTTTCTCCGGAACGATAGTAGGTAGTGACTATGCGCTCACCGATGATCTAACCACGGCGGGTGGTCCAGCCGTTGAAGGAATGATCGTGTGTTGCCTCTTCGATTTTGAAACCATGCTGCGTTCAAGAATGCCAGACATGCAGATTGCTGGGGCGTACGATGCAGCCATGATCATCGCCGATTTGAAGCACAACAGAGTATCGCAGCAGGACGCGGCCAGTTATCTCAGAGGAAGAACTTTCGAAGGGGTCACAGGACGGTTCTCTGTGACTTTCGATCTTTCCGCATCGAGAAATCTAACGTTTGTGAGGGTGAAGGATGGAAGATTTGAAATCGAAAGGTGAAGCGATGAGCCTGAAACAGATGATGATCCGTTTCAAAAGGTACGGCGGATTGCTGGTCTTCATATTGATCGCCAGCTTCCTTATTGGTCTTTACCCCTTAACAAGGCAGATAAATTCGTACTACTCGAAAAGCTATATGAGGCTTCTGAAGAGTTTCCTCGATGAAGTGACCAGGGATGCCGTCGAATCCGGTCAGCCATCCTTCGGCATGGTTGTCAGACGGTTGAGCGAAGGGCTCGTCGATCTCGCGACGGGTGTCGATCTATCCGGCCTTCTCAGTTACGAAAAGTTACCCTCGATCGTGCCAGAACCGCGCGGTCTTTTCGTGAACGGTAACAGCACCAAGATCCTGATCGATGGTGGCTCGCACATCCTGCTGATCGAAATACCTGTGTCGCTGCTCGACAGGATGCTCTCGGCCGAAATGGCTTACGTTTTCTTGATGGCATCGGATGGAACGATAGTGGCCTGTAACGATCTGAACTTTCAGGGAATGAGGATCAGCACAAGAAAAGGCTTCGTCAGGATGAACGGTACAACGGGTTTTGTCGAATCAGAACCTCTGGAGCATTTGAGCGGTTTCGTTGCCTCCTTCATTCCCCTCAGAACCTATTTCACGATCCTTCTTCCTTATCTGCTGGTGGCGATAGCGGCTCTGTGCGGTGACGCTGTCTGGCTGAGCCTCGCCTACAGTTTCGAGAATCGACTCGTCGTGGGTGTGAACATGGTTCTGGACAACATCAACCAGAGTCTGACGAAACTTGACAAAACGGACGAAGTTTTCTACGTCCCTCTGGAAACCAGGATCGCCGAGTTGAGCCAGTTGCAGGCGGGGATCCAGAAGCTCATCGAAGCCCAGAAAGCTTCCTGGCACGAGCTTCACGCCATGATGCAGAGTTTGCAGGACACCGTGAACGAACTTGAAGAGACTCAGAGAACTCTGCAGGAAAGGAACACACAGATCATCGCCACACTCGCCGAGGCCATAGAAATCAAAGATGCGAACACACTCGGTCATTCGGACCGCGTCGTGACGCTGGCACTGGAACTCGCGAAGGAAATCGGGTTGAAGGATCCCGCGGATCTGGAAGCGATAAAGTTCGGCGCACTGCTCCACGACATCGGCAAGATAGGTATACCCGAGTACATCCTCAACAAGCCTGGCAGGTTGACCAAACAGGAATACGAGGTCATGAAATTGCATCCGATCTACGGTGAGAAGATCATCAGAAAGATATCTGGCTGGGATCTGGTCGCCGACATAGTGAGACACCACCATGAAAACTTCGACGGCACCGGTTATCCGGATGGGTTGAAGGGCAGTCAGATCAGTTTGAGGACGCAGATAGTCAGCATCGTGGATGTTTTCTGCGCCCTGATCGAAGAGAGGCCGTACAGACCCGCGATGAGCCTGGAAGAAGCTTTGAAATTGATGCAAACGGAGATGGTGAGCACCAAGTTCGATCCAGAGCTCTTCGAGGCGTTCAAGAGGGTACTCGAAAAGTTCCCACGCATCTGCATCGCCGGTTCGTGAGTTCCTGCCGCAGTAATCTGAATCCGCAACCGCTTACGGTGTTTTGAGATTTTGAAGCTTGAGCTTGCTATAATTTTTCTGGGTGATTCCATGATCGCGATCGTTGGGGTCCTGCCGGACGAGGTGAACCCTCTTTTGGACGCATTGTCACCGAGGTTACAGGTATCAGAGATTTTGAGAAGGCCCCTGTTCCGTGGTCTGATCGGTGAGAACGAGGTCGTGATCACGAGTGGCTGTATCGGGAAGGTGGAAACGGCCTGCCTCGTTCAGGCTGTGCTCGACAGATTCAAACCCGACTGTGTCCTGCTCGTTGGTGCTGCAGGCGCACTCCGGCAGGATATCCTCTTCGGAACCGTGGTCGCCGGTACTGGATACGTAGAGTACGATTTTTCGCCGAGGATAAACGTTGACTCTCTGATCAATCCGGCTCAGGATGTCTTTTCTCCCCTGCTGGAATTGAGCAACGTTGTTTGTGGCATCATCGCCTCTGGCGACAGCTTCATCTCTTCCGAAGCCACGGTTAAGAAAATCCAGGAGACAACGGGCGCCATATGTGTGGACATGGATTCGGCAGCCGCGGCAAAGGTTTGCGTCGAGAACGAAAAGCCATTTCTGTCTTTGAAGGTCATTGTCGATTTTGCGGGTTCGAAGGCCATCGAGCAGTACATAGAGAACCATCCAAAGTACGCATCGATCCCCGCGCGCTTGCTTGTCGAGGTGCTCGGCAGAGTGGTCCTGGTCTGAGGTGATGGGTATGTCACAGGTCCCTGAGGAAGTGAGAAAGAGGGTCGAACAGCTCCGCGAAGAGATAGAGTACCACAACTACAGGTACTACGTCCTCGCTCAACCTGTGATCACCGACGAAGAGTACGATAAGCTCATGCGAGAATTGATCGAGCTGGAAAGGCAGTACCCAGAGCTCGTCACCCCAGATTCCCCCACCCAGCGAATAGGGGAAAAGGTTCTCGACGAATTCCGCAGCGTGCCCCACACCGAGCCGATGCTGAGCCTCGACAACACTTACAGTGAAGAGGAAATAAGAGAGTTCGATGAGAGGGTTAAAAGGTTGCTCGACAGGAAAGAGGTTGTTTACGTCGCCGAGCTCAAGATAGATGGGGTCTCCGTATCGCTCAGGTACGTGGATGGAAGGTTCGTGCAGGGGTTGAGCAGGGGAGACGGCACGAGGGGCGATGACATAAGTGAGAACCTGAAGAGGGTCAGGAGCATCCCTCTCAGGTTGAGAAAACCTGTGACGGTCGAGGTGCGCGGGGAAGTTTACATGCCCACCGAGGTGTTCGAAAAGTTGAACGAAGAGAGGCAGAAACGTGGAGAACCCCTTTTCGCGAACCCCAGGAACGCAGCCGCAGGAACTCTCAGGCAGCTCGACACAAAGATCACCGCCGAGCGGCACCTCGACAGTTTCATATACTACGTTCTGAAACCTGAGCAGTACGGGCTCAAAACGCAGTGGGATGCGTTGAACTGGCTGAAAGAGCTGGGTTTCAAAGTGAACCCACATTCGAGACTGTGCAACAGTGTCGATGAGGTGATAGATTACTGGAAAGAGTGGACGCAGAAAAAGCGCGAGCTCGGCTACTGGGTGGACGGAGTC
>ERZ1669249.41-NODE-41-length-89987-cov-10.392252_pt1 | contig 89987 bp, 83 predicted proteins | sample MGYA00579293_ERZ1669249 | MGnify/ENA primary metagenome ERZ1669249 (study PRJEB41166, sample SAMN08046057) | hot springs metagenome | biome: hot spring; feature: neutral hot spring; material: thermophilic sediment; isolation source: thermophilic sediment from... | reverse complement strand
TTAGTCTTTACGCTATCTTCAAAGTTCTGGATGCAGAATGGGCATGGAGCTACGACTATGCTAGCGCCTGTTTCCGCTGCCTGCATGACCCTGTAGTGGGATAATCTTTCACCATGAATTTCTAAGAAGTGTCTTCCACCACCGCTTCCACAGCAAACCGCATTTTCTTTAACGTCATTCATCTCTACAATCTTTAATCCAGGTATGGTTGAAAGAATCTTCCTCGGCTCCTCATATATTTTGAGATATCTTCCAAGATAGCATGGGTCATGAATTGTTACTTCACCGTCTACCGGTTTATCCATTTTTAGTTTACCATTTTCAATTAATTCATTTAAGAATTCGATGTAGTGGAAAGCTGGTATCTGTAAACCATACTTTGGATAAATCTTCTTGAACATGTGAGCAGAGTGTGGTGAGATTGTTATTATTGCCTCTGCTCCGCTCTTGTTGAATCTCTTAATATTTTCGGTTGTAAGCTCTTCTAGGAAAGCGTCTTCACCGATATTGTATACTACGTCTCCACAGCATCTTTCTTCTCTGCCAAGTATCCCGAAATCTACTCCAGCTATACTGAGCACGCTTGAAAGAGATCTAGCAATCTTCTGTAGCCTCTTATCAAATGAAACTGCGCAACCTGCATATAACAAGACTTGAACTTTCTGTTTAGATGCATCCTTAATGTTTAACCCCTCAGTCCATGCTGCTCTCTCAGTACTTGACCCTGGGAAGGCTGTTCCATCCTCATATATCATCCAAAGTATCTCTTCAAATTTTGATGGTGTCTTCCTCTTCTCTGAAGCAATCTGTCTATATCCTCTAACAACGTCAGGTATCTTTATACTCCAAGGACATTTAGCTTCACAGAGTCCACAGGTTGAGCAGTACCATAGACTTGGATCTTCATACATTAATCCAAGCTGAGCGCTTCTAACAATCTTTCTCGGATTTAGAGTTGAAGGATTCAGAAGGTTGAAGGGGCATGACCCCGTACATGTTCCACATTGGTAACAATAGTCTGCAGCTGCAGATGTTAGTTCTGCAAGTCTCTCCATTAACTCAATGTCTACTAATTTAGCTTTCATTACTTCTTTCCACCTCCAAGCTTCTGCACTGTCTCGATTATTTCCTCCTTCGGGATCTTCTTAATCAATTCGTCTATCTCCTTCATTTTTGCAGCCCATCTTTTGCTTTCTGCAGCACTGTTCCAATGGAGTATTAATCTCTCAGGATTTATGCCTCTTGCTTCAAGTATCTTCTTTATCTGTTTAACTCTTCTCTCAGTGTTAAGGTTAGCATAATTGTAGTGGCAGTCCTGTGGCCAGCAGCCTGTAACTGCGACTACTGCTGCGCCTTTCTCGAAAGCTCTTAAAACAAATTTCTGTGAAATCCTAGCTGAACACATTGTTCTTATGACTCTAGAGCTAGGTGGATACTGTAGCTTCTCTATACCTGCTTGGTCTGCACCAGCATATGAACACCAATTACATGTGAAGACTATCGCTTTCTCATTTGGTCTATCTTCTAGTGCTGCATCAATCTGTGCAATGACTTGTTCGTCTGTGAATCCTGGGGCTTCTATAGCTCCAACCATACATTCAGCTGCACAGTTTCCACATCCTTGACAGAGAGCACTAATAACTTCAAGGCTCTTCCTCAATTCTCCTCTAAGAGCAGAGAAAGTACAAACTTGAGCACATCTCTGACAGTATGTACATTTATCATAGTTGATCCTCGGTATTAGAGGTTCTTTATCAATAGTATCTTTAGCTAGGAGTGCTGCTGCTTTAGCAGCTGCGGCTAATCCTTGAGAGATTGCTTCTCTTACGTCTTTCGGGTTTTGAGATGTCCCAGCAATAAATACTCCTCCAACCAGTGATTCTACAGGTCCAAGTTTTGGATGAAGTTCTAGTAGGAAGCCTGCTTCATCTCTAGAAAGTTTCAATTGCTCGATTAATGGATTTATTTCATCGTTTGGAGTCAGGCCAACATTTAACACTATTAGGTCTGCAGGTATACCGATTTCCTCACCTAATAATTCATCTTTAACATATACTGCTCCATTCTCGATCCTTATCGCTTCTTCAGGTTTCATCTCGGGATTGTATTTAATGAATCTGACACCTATCGCTCTAGCTTTCTCATAGAGTTCTTCAGCTTTCCTACTGTAAGTCCTAATATCTTTGTAGAGCACGAATACGTTCTTACCCATTTCCTTAAGCCTGATAGCTTGCTTAATCATTACTTGACAGCAGAATCTTGAGCAGCCTTTAGAATCATATCTTGAACCTACGCAGCTTACGAAGACAACATTCTTAGCATTGGGATTGCTATTGTTCTTAAAGATCTGTTCTAGGTCGAGAGAAGTGATTATGTTTCCACCTCCATTAGTCTGGAAGATTCCTTCAGGTTGGTAGACTTTGGCGCCTGTTGCCATAATGATTGCTCCTACCTCAAGCTTTTCCCCATTTGATAAGTTTGCAATAAAGTTCCCAATGTATCCACTTACTGATTCAACTTTTGCACCGAGTATAACTTTCACACCTGAACTATATACTTCCGTCTCCATTTCGTTTAACAGGTCTTCAGCTCTTATTCCTTCAGGAGCTATAACGTCGAGAAATCTTAAGAGACCGCCTAGTCTATTCTCTTTTTCAACTAGATATGTCTCGAAGCCTTGACGAGCTAAACTAGCAGCTGCGGCCATTCCAGCAACTCCTCCACCAATCACTAATGCTCTCCTAGTTACTGGAAGCTTTACAACGTATAATGGTTTGAGAAGCTTCGCTTTAGCAACAGCCATCTTAATCATATCTAATGCTTTCTCTGTAGCTTCTTTAGGATAGCCTGCATGGACCCAAGTGTCTAGATTACGTATATTAGCCATCTCTACTAGGTACGGGTTTAAACCTGCTCTCACAGCCGCATCAGTAAATACAGGTAGATGAGTTCGAGGAGAACAGGCAGCTACAACAAGCCTATTAATCTTTTTCTCTTTAATCACTTGCTCAATATATTTTGTGTATACTCCTGCACATGCAAATCTGAGGTCTTCGGAGTGAACTACTCCAGGGATTTTTGCAGCTTCCTGTGCTAACCACTTGACATCTGCAACTCCCGCAATGTTTGATCCACAGTGGCAGATGAATACTCCTATTCTTGGTTCACCCTCCGCAGGTATTGTTTCTTCAAATTCTAATTTAGGCCAAGTCTTCTTCTTTACGTATTCGAGGGCTGCAGATGCTGCTGCACCTGCTTCTGTTACACTGTCAGCGATATCTTTTGGACCTGAAGAGCTCCCGCATACAAATATTCCTTCTCTCGTTGTAGCTATCATTTTACCACGCCAAGGTCTCGTCTTAATAAATCCGTCTTCATCCAATTCTATGCCTAGAGTAGCTGCGAGTTTAGCCAGGTCGGGTGGAGGTTCTGCTGCTACTGCGAGTACAACCATATCGTATTCTTTCTCTTCCAATCGTCCCTCCATTATATTCTCGTATCTTACTCTAAGTTTATCACCATTCGGGATTACTCTTGCAGCTCTACCCTTAATGAATCTTACACCTTCATCTTTAGCACGCTTATAGAAGCCGTCAAAGCCTTTACCATACGCTCTTATATCCATGTAAAGTATATCTACATTCTTTATTCCATGTTCTATTGTTTGGACAGCTTGCTTAATAGTGTACATGCAGCAGAATCTAGAACAGTATTTATGATATCTAGGATCTCTTGATCCTACACATAATATAAACAGTATACTCTCAGGATGGTGACCGTTACTTGGTTTGATTATTTCTCCACCGCTTGGACCTGTTGATTGGAGTAGCCTCTCATACTCCATTGAAGTTAAGATGTCTGGATGGAGACCGTAAGAGTAGTCAGGTATTCTTGTTGCATCAAATACTTCGAAACCTGTAGCGACAATTATTGCTTTAACTTTCTTCTTTATTATCTTAGGCTTCATGAAGAAATCTATACATTTAGGTCCGCAGACCTGTATACATCTATCACATGGTAAATAGTTGGGCGGCTTGTTTAAACAGTTATCAATATCTATAACGTATGCTCCAGGCTCGGACTGCGGTATAGGGGTATATATTGCTTTCCTAGCAGCCATACCGTAATCAAACTCGTTCTTCAAGAGCACTGGACAAGCATCGACACAGAGACCACATCTACTACATTCGTTTGTTACATATCTCGGTTTCTGATATATTTCGACTATAAAGTCTTCACCATCTTTCTCAACATTTATGATCTCTGCTAGTGTAAGCAGTTCGATATTCGGATGCTTTCCAACTTCACTCATCTTCGGAGCTTCTATGCAAATAGAACAGTCTAGTGTTGGAAAGTTCTTATCAAGTATAGCCATCTTGCCCCCTATGGTCGGAGACTTCTCCACTAAGACGACCTTGGCGCCTGCATTAGCAAGGTCAAGCGAACACTGTATCCCTGCAATACCTCCACCGATGACAAGTACTTCATCACTCATATCTATCACCTACACTTCATGAGTGCCAGCGACTTTGACGGGTTTTATAGGCTGAAGTTCTACTTCTCTAACATTCTCCATACCTAACTGGAACGCTTTCCTGTTTAAGTCAGCTGCTTTAGGGAATGTCTCGATTATCGTTTCTAGAAGTTTTTGCGGGTCAACAATCCCCACCGCTTTTGCGAAGGCGCCAAGCATTACTATGTTTGCAACTATCCTCCTACCTAAGCTATCAGCTATGTTGGTCGCTCTTACACCATATATCTTGCTGGGATTACATCTCACCAACCCATTCACGAGTTCATCATCTACTAAGAGTAAACCCCCTTCTTTCAAGGAGTGCCCATCTCTAATCATTCCATCCATAGACATTACGACAAGTATGTCTGGACGAACTATTAATGGAAAGACTATAGGTTCATCAGAGATCACTACATCTGCTCTTGACCAGCCACCCGTCTTCTCCGGACCATACATGGGTCTCATAGATGAATCGTATCCTTGCTTTACGGCTGCTCTACCTAGAATTTCTCCAGCTCTGATTACTCCTTGACCTCCAAACCCTGCCCATCTTATATCCCATCTCACTTTAACCACCCCGCTTTCTTGAAAACTTCCAGTTCTAGGTCATGATACGTTGGCGCTTCACGATCTATGAAGTTACCTAGAATTATCGGTTCACCAGGTTTAAGTGTGATGCCTACTTTGTTCAAGTCGGCTGAATGATCTACTATACAGTTTTCTAAGAATAGTTTAATGTAATCTCTGCCGTCTCTTAAATCATTGTAAGAACCAAAGCCGACTGGGCATGGAGATATGATCTCGATAAACGCAAATCCTTTAACATTCATTGCTCTCTTCATTGCGTCTGCGAGTTGTCTAACATGTAGAGTAGTCCATCTTGCCACGAATGGTGCTCCTAGTGCTGCTGCTAAGAGTGGTAGGTTGAATGGGGGTTCTGGGCAACCATAGGGACTGGTCGAGCTTTTAGCTCCTAAAGGTGTAGTTGAACCCATCTGATTCCCAGTCATACCATAGATAAAATTATTTACTAGGAAGACGTTTATATCGACATTTCTCCTGACAGCGTGAATGAAATGATTTCCACCGATAGTAACTAAGTCTCCATCTCCTGATATGACTGTTACTTCGAGGTCGGGTCTAACAATCTTCATTCCTTCTGCGAAAGCTATTGGTCTACCATGAGTAACATGATAGGAATCCAGTCTAACATATCCAGCTATTCTACCAGTGCATCCTATGCCTGAAACAATTACGTGTTTATCTGGAGGTATGTTAGATGCAGCTATAGCTTCCACATAACATTTTAGTACTGTTCCAAGCCCGCATCCAGGACACCAAATATGTGGGAATCTCTCTCTCCTGATTAAGTCATCTCTCGGAGACTCATCAACTATTCTTTCTCTTAAAACTACTTTCTGACCCATTCTCATTACACCGCCGCTCTAATACCATCTAGAATATATTCAGGTGGGGGGGCATAACCTATCGGATAGTTTATTCCTGCTACTGGACATTCAGCAACTTCTCTAACGGGGTGGATCAGTTGACCCATATTGATTTCAGCTACAAGTATTCTTCTAGCGTATTGGCTAGCAATTCTAATCGGCTCTTCTGGGAAAGGCCATAAAGTGAGTAGTTTTATCATCCCAACTTTCAATCCTTCACTTCTCGCTCTTCTCACGGCTTCTTCACTTGACCTAGCAGTTATACCGAAAGTAACGACGATCACGTCTGCATCATCTATGTAGAATGTTTCATACTTCCATAGACTCCTCGCATTCTTTCTCACTTTCATAACCAGCCTCTCAACTAGTCTATGAGAATCTTCAATCTCCAGCGATGGATAACCTCTCTCATCATGAGTTAAGCCCGTCATGTGTATTCTATATCCATCTCCAGCAGCTACGAATGCTGGGACAAGAGATTCATGACTGTATGGTAGGTATGCTTCCTTAGGACCCGTATAGCGTTTCCTATTGATAATCGTTATTTTATCATGTTCGGGGACAACTAGTCTTCCATACATGTGTCCTACTACTTCGTCAGACAGTACTATTACTGGGATCCGAAGCCACTCAGATGTATTGAACGCTTCAATTGTTAAATCGAAGAATTCTTGAACAGAAGATGGTGCGTAAACTACTAGTTCATAATCACCATGAGAGCCCCATCTTGCTTGCATTACGTCTCCTTGACCTACGAAGGTTGGTATACCAGTGCTTGGACCCGCTCTCTGTACATCGACTATAACGCATGGAAGTTCAAGCATTGCTGCCAACCCTATCGTCTCCATCATGAGTGAGAACCCGGGTCCAGATGTAGCAGTCATCGCTTTTACTCCTGCAGCTGAAGCTCCACATACTGCTACAATACTACCTATCTCATCTTCCATCTGTATGAAGTGTCTTCCAAGCTGAGGCATTCTCCTACTCATGTGTTCTGCTATCTCGTTCGAGGGCGTTATAGGATAACCTGCATAGAATTCGCAACCAGCTATAAGTGCTGCTTCAACACAGGCTATGTTCCCCATCATGAAGTATGTTCCAGGTTTGAGGAGCTTAAGCTCTCCAGACATTACACATACTCCCTCCTATCGGCTTCAACTATGAATATAGCGAATTCAGGGCATATCCATTCACACATTCTACATGCTATACATTCTGCTGCTTTGCCATCTGCCACTCTTGGCCAGCGATAACCTTTTATATTTCTTTCATCACCAACCTCCAATACATCTTTCGGGCATAAGTCTATGCAGTAGCCGCATTCTTTACATCTTTCAGGTATTATATGAATAAGTCCTAGAGGGATTTTCTGCATATATTTATTGATGGGTTCCCTAACAATTTTTAAAGACATTTAAAACCCCACCAAGTATTTACAGTTATAATCTTGAGGGTGCTTTATTTAAGGAAAATCTAATATTTTCCGAAATCCAATATTCTCCCGGATGAAGGAGATTGAGCTAATCCAGTTACTTAGAGAATTCAGCCCACATGAGTTTACCGAGGATAATTATGTTAATTCTCCATTACTAATGATTATAGAGAAGGCTGATGGACAAGATCTCATAGTTGTAGCTAGAAGCCAGAAGAGTATTCACGTACTTGATAGATTGTCATCCTCAAACCATGTAAAGAAGCTACGTGAAGATGTGTACTCTATTGAGAGGTTATCCATGATCGATGCAATGGTAAAGTTTTCATGGATAATTAGATTGAGTTGGAAAAATGAAGACGCCCATCTTGTATGGTCTCTTCTAAACTCATATCTAAAATCGTCAGACCAAGAATCACTCAGATCTATATTGCTGAAAGAATTCAACATTGAATTAGAAAAATGCCTACGAAAACTAAGTATTAACACAGTTGAAGATTATAGTGAATTTCTAGGAACATTGTTATTGAAGTTAGACCAGACGCTGTCAAACATTCCTCCAATTCTATTTCAGAAGATTATTGATTATCTATGTATTCATGGTGAGTTGACTGTTGAAGAGCTTTCTAGGAAAATAGTTAGAGAAGGTATAAGCATTAGTACATTGTATAAGACATTGTCTAAATTGAAGAAAGACAACTATGTTAGAGTTGTAAAACATATAAGAGTCAGCAATAGGGGACCTATGAGAGAACTCCTGACTTCGAATTGCAATAAATGCCTCTACAATCACTCTTCACATGATGCTTGTTATAAATTTAACTTAAATCAGTTATCCGCAGTTCTTTACGCATTGTATGATAAGCTTTTGACTCAGAAAGACATGGAGAGGTTGTACATCGAGTTCAGATCGATACCTTATCCCCAGAGAGTGTTGAAGAGAATAAATAACATCCTCATATCTCTACACAGCATAAAGTCAAGACTTGACGATAAGCTGACAAATTCAATTCTCCAGAGGATTCAAAGTATTACGGGAGCCTACATAATATAGAAAAAGTTGATAAAAAGATGAAGAAGTTAATTGTCAGGCATATACTCCTATTTCTTCGAGTTTGAGGAGTCTATTCCAGTTTTCTTGAATCTGTTGCTTAAGGTTTTCCAAGATATTCTTATTCTCTGGCTCGAATAGATGTCTAAATCTACCTTGAGGTTGTAGGAACTCTTCAAGAGGCCGAGGCTTGGTTACTCTTACATTTATCTTTACTTTTCCATTTTCAACCTCGAATATTGGGAAGTATAATGTTTCAACAGCTAATCTCGCTATCTTTATTGTTTGTGAAGGCGGATACCTCCACCCCAATGTACATGGAGTCAATACATGGATAAACGTTGGACCATCTATCTCTAATGCTTTCCTCACTTTATTAATGAAGTCTAGTGGATGAGATATTGATGCTGTAGCAGCATAAGGTATCCTGTGAGCTGCCACTATTCCTATCAAGTCTTTCTTTCTTTCCTGCTTTCCTGGGATTACTCTTCCAGCTGGACTAGTTGTGGTAGCTGCACCTGTCGGTGTTGCTCCAGATCTCTGTATTCCAGTATTCATGTAAGCTTCATTATCATAGCATATGTAAAGCATCTTATGATTTCTTTCAAGTGCTCCTGAAAGTGCTTGTAAGCCTATATCGAAGGTTCCACCATCACCTCCAATAGCTATAACATCATGGATCTTCCCCCGATTCTTCTTCTCCAGTATTCTGAAAGCTTCAGTTATACCGCTTGCAACAGCTGCTGTATTCTCAAATGCTACGTGGACCCAAGGAAGCCTCCAGCTTACATATGGAAACATTGATGTTGAAACTTCTACACAACCTGTTGCATTAACCACTACAGTTGGCATCCTTACAGCTTTCATTGCTAGTTTCATGGCTAGTGAGGGGCCACATCCAGCACAGAGCCTGTGCCCTGGTGCAAAATAATCTTTCGTCGGTATGTCTCTTATAGTCTTGAAATATTTTTGAGCTGACTCCATACTATTCTTTCACCCCCCACCAGTAAATATCCCTATCAAATCTCCCAACTTCTATTGCGTTGATCAATTTCTTGAATAATTCTTCAGCGTCAATGAGTTTGAAATCTCTTCCACCTAGTCCATATACGAAGTCCGCAGCCAAGGTTTTAATCCCATTCTTGTATAGAGTAGTTAAAACATCTGTGTATAAGGGTCCTCCAACACCTCCGTATGAGTAGGCTCTATCCATTACCCCTACACATTTAGCGTTCTCCAATATTTTCGCAAGCTCTTTCTCAGGGAAAGGTCTATACATTGTTAAACCAACTACACCGATCTTTACACCCCTCTGCCTAAACTTTTTAGCAACATATCTCAGAGTCTCAACAGTTGAACCCAATGCCACGATTATTATCTCTGCATCTTCCACTAGATATGGAGAGACTAAGCCATATGTTCTTCCAGAGATTCTCGAGAAAGAGTCTGCTGCTTTCCTGAATACTTCAGGCGTCTTGAGGATTACTTCGTAGAGTTGTCTCCTAAATTCCATATATGTATCTGGTAATGCCATCACACCATATGCCAGAGGTTTATCAAAATCTATCCTGTATGGGTAGGGAACGTGAGGAATATACTGTAATACTTCTTCATCAGATAATACTTCCAGCGGCTCAACACTATGTGTTAAGATGAAGCCATCCAAGTTTACGGAGACTGGTAGAAGGAGTTCAGGGTCTTCAGCTATCTTAAAAGCCATTAGTGTGAGGTCATATGCTTGTTGAACATTATTAGCGAATAAGTGGATCCACCCAGTATCCCTCGCATTCATTACATCTGAATGGTCACAGTGTATGTTTAGAGGAGAGTTGAGAGCTCTATTTGCGATGGCCATGACGATCGGTGCACGCATAGAGGAAGCAGCATGTAGGATTTCATGCATTAAAGCTAAGCCTTGACTAGCTGTAGAAGTAAATGTTCTAGCTCCAGTTAATGCAGCACCTAGACAGATGGAAATAGCTGAATGCTCGCTTTCCGCTTGTATAAACGCTGCGTTCAGTTCACCGTCTGCTACATATTTACTCAGTCTTTCAACAATTATTGTTTGAGGAGTTATAGGATACGCAGCTATAACGTCAACGTCCGCTTGTTTAACTGCGTAAGCTACTGCTTCATCACCCATTAAAGCCATCTTTTTAACTTGTTTCAACTCGCTCATACTCTACTCCTCCACCATCTTAATTGCTTTAGGTGGACAGACTTCAGCACATATTCCACATCCTTTACAATAATCGTAATCAACCTCTACAATTCCCCCATCTAATCTTATGATGGCCATGTCTGGACAATATATCCAACATAGAAGACATTTTGTACATTTATTTTGATCAATCAATGGCTTCTCCATTCTCCAAGTCCCAGTCTTATACTCTAGAGAAGAAGGAACTCTTATCATTGCAGCTGGAGGCAACGTTCTCCATGAAAATTCTCCCTTAACAATCTTCTTCACATCTATCTCATTCAACTAGTCTCACCTCATTGTATGCTCTTCTTAAAATCTTAATGTTTGCTTCGACTAGTTCTTCTGAGAATCTTTTGCTCAATACTTCTTCAATAGTTTTTATGCTCGGCATACTTAAGACTTTAACTAAACAACCCAGCATTGGGATGTTGAATATTGGTCTACCAGATTCTTCAATTGAAATCTTCCTAGCATTAACAATATACACCTTGACCCCCCGTGGCAGAATAGATTTATCCAGTTTCGAGAAGTCATCTCCAAGATTTAAGAAAAGTAGTCCATTCTCCTTCAATCCTTCCAAGTATGATTGGAAACTCCGAGACATACCTTGGTCGATTATCACTATTATATCAGGGTTATAGATTCCTGAATGGATTTCTATCGGCTCATCAGATATCCTAGTGAATGCTTTAACAGGCGCCCCAGACCTTTCAGGTCCGAATTCTGGAAAATGCTGAGCATACATCCCTTCTAGTATGGCGGAGCGAGCGAGGATATCGCTCACGGTTACTACTCCCTGACCCCCTCTCCCATGCCATCTAATCTCGATCAACACAATAAACCTCATACAAATAACAATGTAGCCTATTCTTAACTATGCCTCCAGCCTGCTGAGTAATCCAATACATCATACATCAATAGTTTATGCTGTCGATATTCATAATTCGAATGTTGATCAAAAACGTTTTTACCATGAAAGATTTTACATTTACGTGAACATGGATTTCCGAAAACCTAGTTGGATAAGAGTTAAGCTCCCATCAGGTTGGGAATATTCTAAGGTTAACAATATCTTGAGGAAATATAATCTCCACACAGTCTGTGAAGAAGCTTTATGCCCTAACATCTCAGATTGCTGGGGACATCTTACAGCAACAATCATGATCCTAGGAGATACTTGTACTAGGTCATGTAGATTCTGTGCAGTTAAAGCTGGGAACCCAAGAGGTATAGTTGATTTGGAAGAACCACGTAGAGTAGCAGATGCAGTCATAGAATTAGGGTTAAGATACGTGGTTCTAACTTCAGTAACTAGGGACGACTTGGAAGATGGGGGTGCATCAATATATGCTGAAACTATAAGGGAGATAAGGAAGAGAAGTAAAGATGTTTTAATCGAAGTACTTATCCCTGATTTCAATAATAGTGTCAAAGCATTAAGAACTGTGGTGGAAGCTAGACCAAACGTTATCGGTCACAATATAGAGACAGTGAAGAGGTTGACGCCATTAGTGAGAGATGGTAGAGCAGGCTACGAGAAATCTTTAAGAACATTAGCTATTATAAAAGAAATAGACCCAGAAATTTATACAAAGTCTTCCATCATGCTTGGCTTAGGGGAGACGGTGGATGAAGTAATTGAAAGCATGATCGATTTAAGGAGGGTCGGCGTAGATTTCCTTACACTTGGACAATATCTTAGACCTACAAAAAAGCATCTCCCAGTCTACGAATATGTTTCACCTGAAAAATTCGAAGAGCTTAAGAAGATAGGGGAATCCTTAGGGTTTCTATATGTTGCTTCAGGACCTCTTGTGAGAAGCTCGTATCTTGCAGGAGAATTTTATCTGAGAACATTAATAAATAGTGGAAGAAGTTAGGAGGAACGAGGGATGACGTTAGAAAAGTATGATGCTGTAGTAATTGGTGGGGGACCAGGTGGATATGTTGCAGCGATAAGGCTTGCTCAACACGGTAAGAAGACAGCATTAGTTGAGAGAGAGTTCATAGGTGGAGAATGCTTAAACTATGGATGTATACCATCAAAGATACTTATCGAGAATGTTAAACACTTCTACAAGCTTTCCACTTCAAGGTTACTGAGAAATGGGAAAATCGATTGGAATGCTTTACAAGAGAAGAAGAAAAAACTTGTCAATAAGATTAGAGAGGGAGTAGAGTATCTATTGAGAGGGTATAATGTTAAGATATATAAGGGTGAAGCAAAGATTATCAACAATTTAATCATCAATATTGAGAATGGAAGTGGGACACAAACACGGATACATGGGGGAAACATCGTAATCGCCACGGGTACTTCACCGATCTCTCTCCCCACAATCCCATATGACCATACTAGAATAATCTCAGCGAGGGAGGCATTAGAGTTACCCACCATACCCTCAAGTCTGTTAATAGTTGGTGGAGGAGCTATAGGCTTAGAGTTGGGAACAATTTATGCAAAACTAGGTAGTAAAGTAACCATAGTTGAGATAATGGATCAGCTTTTACCAGGAATTGAGAAAGATATTGTTAGACTGGTAGAAAGAAGATTAAGACAATTAGGGGTCAATATCTTCTTATCGTCTCGAATAGTGTCATCAGAAGTCAAAGAGGATAAAGTTAGAGCCTTTATAGAGACATCAAATGAAACTATTGAGCATGTTTCAGATTATGCTCTCGTCTCTGTTGGTAAAAGACCATTAGTAAGCCAGATGGGCTTAGATAATATAGGCTTGGAATTGAATGAGAAAGGATTCATAAAAGTTGATGAATACTGTAGGACAAACTTAGAAAACGTATATGCTGTAGGAGATATTACGGGACCACCCTTTCTCGCACACAAGGCATCTAGACAAGGAATAATTGCTGCAGATAACATAAGTGGTGAAAAGAAAATATTCGATGCTTCCACTATACCTTTAGCAATATTTACTGACCCGGAGATAGCTATGGTAGGTTTGACTAAAGATGAGGCAGAGAAGAGGAATTATAAAGTTAAAGTCGCAAGGTTTAGTTATTCATCGCTCGGTAGAGCTATCGCTGAAGAAGAATTAGAAGGCTTCATTAGAATCATCTCAGACCAAGAATCAGGAACTCTCTTAGGAGTGCAGATTGTTGGAAGTAGAGCTACTGAGATAATTGGTGAAGCAGCTCTAGCAGTTAAGAATAAGTTAACGATTGATGAATTAGCTGACACTATACATCCTCATCCAACATTCAGTGAATTGTATAGCGAGGTGGCAGAAGCAGCACTCTTCAAGCCAATACATATGTTGGTGAAGTAAACTTGAGAAAACTCCAAATAATTGATCTCGGATTAATGGATTATGATGTTGCACATAAGCTACAGTTATCGATGGTGGAAGAAAGAATAGAAGGTAGAATCCCTGACACTCTGCTTCTCCTCGAGCATCCTCATGTTATTACCCTAGGTAGAAGACTGAAGCACTTTAACTCGACGATACAGGGTATACCTGTATATCATGTAGAGAGAGGCGGAGAAGCAACTTATCATGGACCTGGCCAACTCGTAGGATACATAATCGTAGACCTTAACTCAGTCAATATGTCTATAAAAGATTTTGTTTTAAGGATTGAAGAAGCATTGATAAGAACTCTTAGAGCATTTGGTTTAGAAGCAGGTAGAGTAGAGGGGCACCCTGGAGTATGGGTCAACAACATGAAGATTGCATCAATAGGTCTAGCTCTAAAATGGTGGGTAACCTATCATGGTTTTGCATTAAACGTTAATACAGACCTAGAATACTTTAAGCTAATTAGACCATGCGGCTTAGATCCCACTATTATGACTTCAATGGAGAAAATTACTGGAAGAAAAATCGATATGGAAAACGTTAAGAAAGTCCTAGTTGAGAAAATCGTTGAAGTCTTCTCCTACTCAGAGATCAATCTCAACCGAATACTTGACCATAAGACGATATTAATGAAATGATGAAGAATAGCTCAATCTTCTTCGTATTGGTGATTCTGTTCTTCTTATCTTCACTTTTCAACTCTAGTTACTCAGTGACATGGATGAAGATAGAGCCTGAAGAAGTCAATGTAAATCCTGGAGGAGAAATCGTAATCAAAATCTCTGTAGGTGAAGAGATAAGAAATCAACGGGTTAGGTTAGCTATTCTAGATAAACCTTCTTGGCTGGATTACTCACTATCCATAATTGAGGGGAAGACACCTTTCTCTTCCAACCTAACAATTAGATTGTCTGATAGTGCTCCAATAGGGAAACATAATATAACGATAAGTCTATGGATAGGGAGAACATTATTAGAAGAGCAAAACGTAACACTGATTATATCACCTGTATTCATTCCTCCCATAATCTCTTTTCTTAACCACACTTGCCCATACACTGTAACAGTAGGAGAGAAGATTGCCTTGGACCTCTCTTTTAATTATACTGTATTCATGGAGACACGGATAAGAGCTAGAATATTTCTAAATGAGCAAGTTGAAACAATGATAGAGTTTCAATTATCAGGCAAAGGGTCTATCCCATTATATAGACAGCTAACTGCTCCGTCTGAACCTGGAGAACTTATAGTAAACTCTGTGATAGAATATTATGACTCAGTTAATCAAACCTGGGTTAATGCTGACTTAATGATTTGTAAAGTTACAGTAATTCCTATTCCTACAATTCTAAAGATAGCTGCAGTTGGGCTACCTGCTTCCGTAAAAGTGAATGTTCAGATCCTAATAATACCGCAGGGTTCTCTAATTGAGAGAACTATTACAAGTAACCGGGAGCATAAGATAGACCTTTCAATCTATCAACCATCAACCCTATTAGTCATAATTGAAGATGAAATGATTGTATCTAACAATACAAAATATGTAGCAGATAATAGTCTCAGAGAGATATATGTTGAGCCAGGTTGGACTGTCACACTTCAATTTAGTTATTCTCCATGGTATTTGGTAGTTAAGAAAGTAGAACCTGAAGACAGTATTTTAAAGATACTTGAAGGAAGCGAATGGGTAAAAAGAGGGGAGAGTTTCTCAGTTTCCGCCCCTACAATAATTGAGTCCAATAATAAGAGGTTCACATTATCTCATATAGAATTAAATGGAGAAAAACTTGAAAGAGTTCAAACACTACGTATAGATGGTCCCTGCTTAATTACCTACATGTATAACGATTATAATAAGTTAAAAGTAGCCTCCCAGATAAAACTTCCACCTACTCTAGCTGGGGAAACCCATCTAGTAGAAGACCTCTTGAACAGTGTAGATGAATTCTCAGGAGAATATTGGGTTAGAAACGGTGAATTATTCAAGATACCTTTTAGAGAATATGTCTTAGCAGACTATAGGTTTATTCCAGAGAACTTTGAATCAGATCTCGAACCTAATGTAGAAAATGGCTCAGTTAATGTGATAGTAAATAAGCCAGGATTCATCAAATTATATTACAACGTCGAAGTAAAAGTAAGAATCCTGTTAATTCACTCCGAGGTTGAGACAGTAATCAGAGAAGAATGGGTGCCACTAGGACTACAGTATACTGTATCATTAGACGAGTTATTATCTCCAAAAACTATTGGAGAAAAAATTGTGTTAAAAAGTTTCAAAGTGGGTTCAGAGTATAAGTTCTTAAGAGATCAAGAAAGAATAATTCTAAATGTGGATTCACCTAAAACGATCGAGTTGAGTATAGATAGATATTTTCTAGTTAGGGTACATACTATACCTTCAACTGACACTGATTATCCTATATGTATTGGTCCACCGGGTGTAACTGAGAATAGTAGCGAGGAGAATATTTATGAGTTCTGGGTTATGGAAAAGACGCCTATAGTATGCTATTTTCCAGAGAGAATAGATAAGGAGCGGGAATCGATAATATTCGTAAAAGGCTTTGCGGGAGACCAGGTTTATACTACTCCAGGATTGAAGTCACTCTATGTTGAGAAGCCCATAAACATCTCTATGGAAATTAGAGTTCTCAAATACTTTGAACTTAAAGGTAATACTTATAGAGGGACTTTTCTAGGTGGAGGATTATATCTTGAAGGGAGTCGAATAATCTGGACGGTTCAACCTCAAGAATATCCTGCTGATGGACTACTTGGTCTACTCGGATTCAAATGGAGAGCAGTAAATCCTTTTGGTATTGAGGAAGTCCACCATGACAAAACAATCAACATAACATGGGTTCTTACACCATCAATGGACAGCCCACTACTTCAATTTCTACAATTCACTTCAATCATCGTAATCTCATACATTGCTTCGATATATAATAAAATATGGAAGAGTAGGCAATCTTCTAATAGAGGTGATGAAGATATTGGAATCTAAAACATCAATAGTCTTTTCCATAGTGCTATTGTCTCTTCTAACCTTAGGGTTAGCTTCTGAACCCGCTATCAAGGTTAGAGAAACCAGTAGTGAAGAAACGATTACAGTTACTGAAACAATCTATACATATACGGGAGCACCAATAACAGAAACATCTACGAAGACCGTGAGAGAATATATCACAGTTACTCAAACAATAACAGAGCATTCCATAGTCTTTACAGTTCAAAGCATTACAATCTTCAGAACATATACGCATACAGTCACCGAGATAGCCACTATGACTGTTTATGAATATCTCCCATTAGAAGCCTACTCTCTAATGTTAATATTAATGGCCGCCTCGCTGATTATATTATTGATAATCTTAAACAGGATCCGCAGAACAGAATCTAAAACGGTGAAAGAATAATGGAATTAACAAGCATCCTTACAATAATATTCTTTATTTTAGTTCTTTTAACTCTCTATTTGCAAAGCAGAGTATTTGGCAAGTGAGTGGGAAAAGTAGGAAAACCTGAGTCAAGATATATTACTCCTACCTAAAATTCTAAATCTTCGAAGACATCTAGATTCAATTCCTAGACTTTATTTTCAGATGGTTGATCCTTCATCATTTTCTCAGATGATGATGGGCGTCATCATTTCTAAACAATATCATCTTACGATATTAGATAAATTTTTAGTTAATAGAAGAGAACAAATGTTAAATAGATCATCAATTAGATAGTTCTAGAATGGAAAGGATAAAGAAGAGTAAGCTAATGAGTTTTATTCGGAGAATATTTGCCGGTAGAATGATCTTTCTTGAAATTACGATAATGCTGTTAATACTTAGCATAGCATTCTTTGTTAGAGTTCTCCCTCTCAGGTGGGGTCTATACCTCAGTGAGTTCGATCCTTGGATGCAATACAAGGAGATGAAGTTTATTGTTGATAGAGGTTGGACAGGTTTCATAGATTTCTTTAATTGGCACGATTATGATTCATGGTATCCATATGGTAGAGATGTTGGTAGAACAGCTTTCCCAGGAGTACCTTTCCTCGCAGCATTCCTCTACCACATAATACACGGCTTAGGATTCAACGTTGATACCTTAGAGCTAGCTGCTTTCATGCCTACTATAATGGGTATCGTTACAACAATCATAGTATTCTTTCTAGGCAGAGAAGTTGGTGGAAAACCGGCAGGCTTCCTAGCTGCATTCTTCATAGCTTTGAGTAGTGCAAGTATTCAGAGGACTCATTTTGGATGGTTTGATGATGAAAGTGTAAGTATACCATTTATGCTTTTAGGATTCCTATCATACATCCTAGCGATAAAGAAAGATAGAACATGGAAGAGTCTAATAATCTATTCAATAGTAGCTGGATTCTCGTTAGGGTATGTTACAGCTACGTGGGGAGCCTCTAGATTCCCTATAGCATTTATACCAGTATTTACTGGAGTTCTAGCCCTTATTGGGAGATATAGTAGAAAACTGTTAGTCTCCTATTCTATTACTGTTCTCTTATATGGATCGATAGCTGTAATGGTTCCGAAGCTTGGACTGGGATTCTTAAGAGAGGCAACAATGGTTGTCTCTATAGGAGTTCTAGTCTATTTATTATCTTTCGAATTATCAAGGTTTAAACCTGAAATCCTCAAGAATCTTCCACACTATGTATTAATCGTAAGCATAATAGGTTTTATCTCACTAATATCAATTGGAAGTTTAGGACTACCGGGAACGAAATTCCTCAGCACTGTGATTCCAACTTTGAGATCAGTTCTACCAATAGTAATATCTGTCGCAGAGAATCAAGTATCTACTTGGGCGATAATATTCTCAGACTCAGGATTCAAACTATTCCTAGTACCCGCAGGAATATATTATCTAGCTAAGAGACGGGAAAACATTGACATCTTTCTAATATTGCTGACCGTGTTTGTTGTATACTTTGCATCTACAATGGTTAGGTTGACAATCCTAGCTGCTCCAGCGATAACTATAGTTGCATCATGCGCGCTATCTGAAATCTTGAGAGGGCTTGCACACAACCTTACCTTAACTTATTCAAGAAAGAAAAGAGTTGGTCAAATAGGGATAGAATATTATGTCATTACACCGATTCTCATAACTGGTTTAATAATGTTCAGCTTTATTCCGTCTACTTACGGTGTTAGATACTCTATATCTCCGATAGATACTGCTTATGTTCCACCAACGATTGTATCATCTAGTATGCCTATTAGGTCAAGTGTTCCCGATTGGCTTAAAACTCTTAGCTGGATGAGGGATAACCTTCCACCGAATGCCGTTGTTGCATCATGGTGGGATTATGGTTACTGGATAACTATCGTGGGAAACCATACTAGCATAGTTGATAACGCAACATTGAATACTACTCAGATAGGTGAGGTAGCTTACGCATTTATGTCTGATGAAGAAACAGCTTATAGAGTATTCCGGAAACTTGGAGCAACCCATGTCCTAATATTTATTACTCATACAGTTTATACGACGAGTAGTGGAAATGTTCCAATGCTCCTTGGATATGGGGATGAAGCTAAATGGGTTTGGATGCTTAGGATAGCTAATCAAGTTGGATATAACTTCACAGAATCAGATTATCTAGATGAAAATGGTAGACCGACAGACAAATTCTGGGCAGAAACCCTCCTAGGCCAGCTAATACCTTACAAACCTCAGCAGATCTATACAGGTGTAACAGGACACGTATACCAACCTTCAACTCTGAATCACTTCAGACTAGTCTATCAGTCAAGCGAACCATACTACAGCTATGCATACGTCTACATATATGAGATAGTAGATTAATGAATTTCAAAAATTTCTTTAGCGAACTAACCTATATAGTATGGTTCTCTCTCCCTGCTAGGCTGCTCTTCTCTCTCAGGAAGTATCTGGCCGAACCCTCTCTGAAATTCTTCAATAAGCCTTTTCTGCTTCTCAATCTCTCTATCAAGCTTCTCCATATCGATCTTAAATCTTAATGCTTTAGATAATACTTCAAGTAAACGTTTCGCGGCCGCTGGGTCAGGTAAATATGAATATACTTCAGATATCAGGATAAAGGCTAAATCATAGTTTCTTGCAAAGAATGATAACATATATGCTCCGAATCTATCGAGGGGTAATGCATCAAGGTTTGGGGAAAGCTTGGCTCCTGCTTCAATCAAGCTCTTAGCATTATTTATGCTAGTTGATGCAACGTATACATTGGATTCACCGTATATTCTTGAACTCGCTAACAGATAATATGCTTTAACACCTTTAGATTTAAAGAATTCATAAAGCTTCTTTGCTATAATGTAGCTTCCTTCACTACTCTCTATTGGGAAATTCCTTAACATTAAGAGAAGTTTGACGTCTTTATCATAGAAATACAATTCTATCTTTGGTTGATTTGCTAAACCTGAATCGTTAACTATACTGATCTGGGGAAAATGTGGTGACTTTACTTCACCTATTTTAGTAGGTTGAAGAAAGTCGATTAAATGAGTTAAAGCAATGAGACCAGCTGCCCCGGGACTGGGAGACGACTCTAGAAGAGTTGAACCAGTAAGGTCTGCTTTTTTCCCTTCTTCATTTAGTATTATCTTTACGTCTTCAAGCTGTTTAAACTTCCATCTATTAACTTGGTGAGCCATCTTACCCACCTACTTGACGTAAGTCCTCGTTATTAAATCTCTTTCTTCTAGCCGTCAGTATCAGCTGGAGGTATCTACTATCTGGAGAAAGGTTGATAGGATGGGCTGACCTTACTTCTCCCCCACAATATGGGCAAGAGTCTTTCTTTAGGGTGTATCTCTTACAGTTCAAGCACTTGTATATAAGTGATTTCAAGATTTTTCCACTAACTCTCCTTGTCCTCCACATTCTCTAACAATATTAATACATTTCTCAGCAACTTCTCTAAGCAGCTCTCTTGCTCTTTCCTCGGTATCTGCTTCAACTCTTAACAAATATCTCGGAGAGCCCTTAGTAGTTATAGAGACGTATTCTCCTCTACCCGCAATTTTCAATCCTTCCGCTATAGCTCTTCGGATATGTTCTACTCCGTCCCCCGTTTTGCAAGTTAGTATCAAATCTTTTTTCAATGATACTTTCTTCATTTTTATTTCTTGTTTGACTAACTCAATCAGTTTGACTCTAACATCATCTTCTAGTTTAAGCCATTCAGGGATAGATTCATTCTCAATTATGTCAATGAATACGTCGTATAGTTCTAAGCCTTTCTGCATTACTGGTTCTACAATCATCTTTTTTATCTCTTCTTTCCTTATTCCTGTTCTTTCAGATAACAAATTCAGTACACGTTGAACTTTCTGTTTTCTCTTTAATTCTATAATCTTCTGTTCTCTTTCATTTTTCTCAACTCTTCTTAATGAAAGGTCTACTTGACGTAGATGCGGGTTTGTCCTCAGTATCTTGAAGACTTCTTTCTGTCCTTCTCTTAAATAGTCTCGAATATTTCTTATCCATTTAAGAGAGATTTCAGATATGTGTATGAAGCCCTCCCATCCAGGATAATCCACTAACTCTACGTATGCTCCGAATCTCTCAATCTCTTTAACTACACCTACAACTACTTCTCCAATAGATGGTGCTTCTTTCTCAACAAATTCAGCCATAGTCCTCTGATTTTCTTATTCTACTCATACTACCTTATATATTATATCTTCATCTAGACGTTCTAGATGGTACTGTCAAGTTGGTATTATCTCCCATCCTCTTATTTTGAGTATGTTGTGTAGTATTGCTATTGCTTTTACTATCTCTTCCATATTTTTCACAATCTCTATGTCTATGTTATTGTAAAACTTCTTGAAGCATTAGTTAAACAGAGTCCAATATCTATACCAATACTGAGAGAAATAGTATTAAGAAGGAGGAGTTTAAAGAATTTATAGAGAAGAGCGGTAAAAGCCGTGAAGCCAGCGGGTTAATCAGTCATCGTCCAGTGGAAACATATGTTTCCACTGGGTTGGAAAGCTATCGCCCCAGGCTTCACGGCTACTACAGCTCATCAGCCAGCCCTCATCCTTACCACTTTTCCCCATTTTTAGAAACTCATGAATCTATTTTATAGTCTAATTTTCAAGTTCATCTATAATTCCTAGAGATTTTTCAGTTCTAACCTGAATAGGATGATAATGTAGTAATAGAAGTTTATTTAAGAATTAGTGAAGCTTTTAGATTGATGTAAGAAAGTTGAAGAGTAAGTTATCCATAGCTTTCCAGCACCTTTCCAAGTATCTTTGCTTTTCCTCCGCTTGGCTTAGCTAGAATGGCTCCACATACTTGGCATGTAACTTCAATCTTTGCGTGGTCGAAGACTGTCTGCCTATGTCCACACTCATTACATTGAACCAGTAGGAATGCCGACCTAGGCTTTGGTATAAGCTTAGACCATTCAGTCTCCAATACGCCCACCTCACTCTATCAGACTCCAATAGATAGGTAGTTAAAAAGAATATCCTCTCTCTATCCATTGATAATTATTCTAGATTTGAAATAACTAAAGTTTAAATCGTTCCACTTTGATCGCTATCCTCTTAGCAGGAGTAATCAATTATCTTTTCTATGTTTATGCTAGTGTAGAAGCTTTTGATGGTTTAACAAAGTTAGTTTGGGGTTCTCAGAATGTATACACTTATGGTGGCCGCTTCCATAGTGGGTGGATGGACTAAGATAAAGAATTCGCTCAAGTTTAATAAGGAAATACTCTCCCTATACATTGTTGCACCATGCATATGTTTCCTAGCATTCCTAATCTACTTCTCTATAATCTATTTGATAGGCAGTTTCACCTACGGCTACCTTGAAAGACTGTTCAGTCGGAATTCGACTGACACTCCATTATTCATTGTGTATACATTCTTTAATGCATATGTGGCTGCAATATCCTTGAATGCTTTATATGCTTTAGGTGAAGAAGCTAGGTGGGTTTCCTTCAAGAAAAATTTGAATCCCTAGGTTTAAGTTTCATAAAAGCTTCATTAATGATCGCCGTCATATGGGTATATGGCATGCATCTACAATAATACTTCTAGGATACAATTATCCTGAAAATAGATTAGTTGGAGCGTTCTTATTTACATTATTTACAGCGGCAGCTTCAATCCCTCATTCTTATGTTGGGAAAATCTCTTCAAGTATTCTCCCTGCAGCTTCTCTCCACGGTGCAGTTAATGCTCTATGAGGTTTAACAATAGTAATAACTGATCTCCCAAGAGAATCAGCAGGACTTGGACCAATAGCTATTACATCGTGGACTTTAGTGTCAGTTATAGTACTTTCAATACATTATGCAAGGAGCAAGAACAAGTTAAATATCTTCCATTAACTCTTACATAAAACATTCATCGCTTTAGAGAAGTCTCCCACTTTTGAGCTGAAATGTAATGTGAATAATATATTCGTAAGGGTTAGGATTCCTATCAATAGTGTGGTATAGTAATCTAGGTTGATCAAGGAATATGTAAGAGATACTAATGGACATAACATGGAGGCCAAAGCTCCGGAAATGTACATAATCGCTATCCTTTGCTTTGATACTTTCCTCAAAGATGCTCTATCAATCTTTATCCCGAGAACTGGAATGAATCTGAAAATATGTGATATAATAGGTAATTCGAGTTTTATGAGACCGGAGCGACCGACATAATAGTATAGGAAATTTATGTTAAGTATTTTTCCGACAATGTAGTGAGCTATACAGTGAGAGAAGTACCAGAAGCAGAACCATGAGAAAAGCAATGCTAAAAGTTTGAAGACATAGTATGGAATCAAGTCAACTGAGAAGAGAATTATTAGCCCTAGAATGATACCAGTGACTTCTATGGTATTCCCAATCCATAAATCTATCTTTCGTCTATGAAGAAGGGATGAGATCTCTTCCGGCGTCATTTTTCTTAAAATATTTGATAGTACTCCTCAATTAAATCTTCCATAACATTTTATTTCTTACTTTGCCCTCTCTTCTTCAACTATTGTTATGCTTTGTTCTCTCATGTAGGATAGAAGATAATTTGGTCCACCTACACCTTTCCCTGTGGCACCACTAGCTTTCCAGCCTACAAATGTTTGTGCTCCTGGCCATGCACCCGTCGTAGCTCCACCTCTCCTGTTAACATATACTACACCGAATTCTATGTTTTTCAAGAAGTATTCTACTTCAGTAGGGTCTTCTGAGAATATTCCAGCTGTAAGTCCGTAATCTGTGTTATTAGCTTCCTTTAATGCCTCGTCTAGACTATCAAACATATCCAGTATAAGTATTGGGACGAATAGTTCTCGACTGTATAATTCATGCCCTCTCTTCAATCCGGTTATTATCGTTGGCTCGACATAGAAGCCTTTGCCATATTCTCCATCTCTTAGAACACGGCCTCCATAAAGTATTCTTCCACCATCTCTTCTAGCCATCTCGATATAGTTCATAAAACTCTCTAATGCTCTCTTATTTATGATGGGTCCGATGAATGTACTGCGTTTGCGTGGATCACCAACTTCCAGTTTCTTGGTTTCTTCAATCAATCTCTTAATAAATTTTTCAGAAATGTCTCTCTGAACATAGACTCTCGAAGTAGCTGAACATTTCTGCCCACCATATCCGAAAGCTCCTCTAATGATTCCTTGTACAGCTTTTTCTACATCTGCTTTACTAGTAACAATTACAGGGTTTTTGCTACCCATCTCTAATACAATCGGTTTAGGATATGATTGAGAAGAATTAAACCTCCTATATAGACGCATCCCAACATCTCTTGAACCTGTAAAAGCTATACCTGCAACTTTCTCATTCGTAACTACTTCATCTTCAAAAACATCTCCCGGACCTGTCACGTAATTCAGGACACCTGGTGGAACGCCTGCATCGATAAAGACTCCGTAGAGTAGTAGTCCAGGCAAGGGTGCTTCGCTTGTAGGCTTGAAAACTACTGTGTTACCAGTTATTAATGCTCCCTGGATCATTCCGTTAGCTAACATGAATGGGAAATTGAATGGAGAGATTATAACCCATGCACCATAGGGTTTACAAACCATTCTACATCTTTCTCCTGGACCGCCTGGTCCAAGCTCTTTCTCATATCCATTATTTTCTTCCATGATCTTTGCGTAATATCTTAGAGCATCAATGGCTTCATAGCATTCAGCTAGAGCTTCAATCCTGTTCTTACCAACCTCGTATGATATGACAGCTGCTATCTCGTATTTTCTTTCATCAATCAATTCGCTAGCCCTACGCATAATTCTTATCCTCTCCCTCCAGTCTAAGTTAGCCCATTTACTAAAATTCTCGTCAGCCATGGAGATCGCTTCTCTAATATGTTCTCTACCACCTTTCTGGAAATACCCAACAATAATTGAAGTATCTATTGGGCTTCTGTCTTCAAACTCTCCATATTCCGAGAATACTTCTCTACCACCTATATACATTGGGTAACGCTTTCCAAGATACTCCTGTTCTACTTTTCTCAATGCTTTCTCAAACATGGAATGAGCATCTTCATCAGCTAACATTGTAACATAAGTTATCTTCCTTTCCTGAGACATACGGTTCAAATAAACACTAAGTATTCATCTTTATCATTCTTATCAAATTACTCAATAGTTGGTGAATCACTCTTGGCCAGAAGGGAGCCAATTTAATAATTAATCTAGAAGTTAACGTTTCGCATGCCATTATAGATTGATTTTAATGTCTTACTAAGGTTAGGCGCATAAATCTTTAAGAGATGGTCTACCTGCGTCATAACTGAGAATAGTGAAGAAGATTACAGCAGGGATCCTAGCGGTCGTAGGAGGCCTCACGATCTTCATAATCAAGTTTATTGCATACATCATCTCAAATTCGGTCGCCTTATTATCAGATGTTCTTGAATCAATCATTAATATCGCAGCATCAAGTATAATGCTATTCTCAATTTACGTTTCTGAGAAGCCTCCTGACGAAAGCCATCAATATGGTCATCAAAAGATTGAAGAAATATCTAGATTAATCGAAGGAATACTCATCGTCATGGCCTCGATATTCCTCATCTACACCGCGGTCAGTAGATTATTCAATCCTCCCGAATTACTGTTCCTGGATATTGCAATTACTGTGTCGATTATCGCTACAGGGCTTAACTTTGGAATAGGATATCTACTCTTAAGAGAATCAAAGATTAAATTTTCACCTGCCTTAGAAGGAGATGCTAAGCACCTATTGTCTGACGTCATGTCTTCTATAGCTATCTGGATAGGCCTCGGAATAGTACACTTTACTGGGTTCAGTTTTGTTGACCCGCTCCTAGCCATAGGTGTAGCTACATTGATCATGAAAACGGGGTTAGAGCTTGTTATAAAATCATCAAATTACCTATTAGATCCAGTATCGAGAGAAGCTGACATGAAAATACGTGAAATACTTAAACGCCATGAGCGTCTTTTTTCAGGATATCATGAACTCAAAACACGTAGAAGTGGAAACCAAATATTCTCAGAACTCCATCTAGTCCTCAATGATACTATGACTGTGAAAGAAGCACATGATATCGCTGACCTAATAGAGCAAGAAGTAAAGCAAGAGTTACCACACCTAACATTGACAATACATGTTGAGCCAGAGTCAGAAAAACAGTCTGCGCAAACTATTAAAAAGATAAACGACTAACATTGTCTAAAGAAGTAAGATAAGTATGAAGATGAAATTAAATTGATTACTGTTTTGAAAAATTGCATATTATTGGTTTAACTAGTTTTACTAAGTCTTCTGACTTCATGCTTATGGAGACTGTGTGTAGACCTGCGTTAAAGTTTACCCAAAGATTCTCGAGAACAGACTTATCGAGATATGTTGGAAGATTGTATAGATTCCCGAATGGATGTACTGACCCAGCTTCACATCCTGTAACTTCTAAAACTTCGCTAGGTGAAGCAAGCTTAAGCTTCTTAACACCGACAAACCTCGTAAGCTTATCCAGATCAATCTTCCTATCAGCTGCCACTAAACCTAATATGAATTTTCCCTCATTTGTTTTGAGAACCATAGCTTTGACTCCGGTCTTTAATTCTACGCCTCTAACTCTAGCAGCTTGCTCAGATGTATAAACAGGTTCATGCTCGTATACTTTATACTCTATCTTATGTTCTTCAAGAAAATTCTTTAGCTTGTAGAATTCATAAACACCCATGTCGACTAGATATAAGATGAAAACTGTCAGAAATAAGTATTAAGAATTACAGAAGGTTTTATCGCATCTCGCTACTATTTTGGACATGTATTCTACTTAATTTCCCAGCCTAGAAGTGCTAGATCAAAGTCCGTGATGAGACCCAATAGTTTATTGTCGGAATCTACGACGGGTATTCTTCTCAGATGTTTATTCTTCATGATTTTTACGACATCCAATACTGTTGATGTTGGACTGCATGCAACAGGATTTCTAGTCATTATATCTTCAACCTTAAGCTTAGCCAATTCTACTTTACTCGTTAATGCCTTGGTAACAATATCTCTGAAAGTAATCAATCCTTGCAGTACTCCATCAGAGTCAACAACTGGGAGACATTCAACATCGTATTCAACCATCTTTTTGATAGCTTCTTCAACGGTATGTCCTAGTCTAACCGTAACCAAGTTTTTAGTCATGACCTCCTTGACAAGAATATTAGCAGTTTCCAATCTAACCATTTCCACGCCTCTTACCATTTATAACCTGAGATACAATTTAAACATGAAGAGATAGTTTGTACAGAGTAATACTATGCCTCTATCACATCTTTTAAGAGTGGACTAGAACTCATAGTTTCTTTTCTACATGATGGGAATCGTAGATAGTTTTTTAAGATGTGGATTTTATCTGAAAATCGACCACAAACTTCATATTTTTATAGATAGAGTTTTTTCTCAAGATTTGCTAATCTCCTAAAAGCTTTTAGTTTCTCTTCTTTATCTATGTCAGCCGATTCAAGAATAGAATTCAAGATTTTTATTGATTCCTCCATTCTCTTCTTGGAGACTGGATACGGTACGCCGTCTTTTCCACCATGAGCAAATGTAAATCTTATAGGGTCTCTCCAGTCAATCTTGACCCCGTAGACAAGTGTAGCGATTAAGGCTAAAGCTCTTAGAGTCGATGGCCCCACGCCTTCGATCTGGATCAATTCTTCATAATCTCTAGGTTTTATATCATATGCTCTTCTTACAGCTTCCCAATTTATCTTCCTAGGCATGTAGAGATGTGGAGGAAAATGTACTTCAAATTCTAAATCTATCCAACGTGTTAAAGTCTCCTGTTTATTCAATATGAGGTTTAGTAGTCTAATTAGTCTTGAAGGGTTTTCAGAGACCAAGTCTACTGAGAGTTTCCTAGCTTCTCTACTTTTACTAGATGTTAAGTTGAGAACTGTTTTCTCTACTCTGTCTCCAGCTATCCCGCTGTGGGGTTCTTCTACAAAGCTTTCAAGAGTCTTGCTTATCCAGTGATATCTCCGAGCATATTTATTGGATGTATTCATTCCCTGCTGTACTACTGTCCAATCTCCATCTTCGGTAAATACTATTGTGTGATGATATATATTATATCCATCTTGGAGAACTGCATTATCTACTTTTGCTGAAAGCTTGCTAGCTCTCATTAGCTGAATCTTCAATTCTTCAGGTATCTTGGCTTCACTGATCATTTGTGGGGTCCTTACACCCATTGCTCCCTTACCTCCAGCAACTCCGATTCCATGCGTATCCAATCTAATTGATTCTCTCAATGCTCCCATAACTACTGTTGTTAAACCACTGGAATGCCAGTCAAATCCTAAGACGCATCCGAATGCTTGAAACCAGTAGGGGTCACCAATTCTTACAATTACTTCTCTTCTTCCAAGCTCTTCAACCATAACTTTGATTATAGCGTTAGCGAGGTCTTTCATTCTAGCCATTAACCATGGTGGTACATGACCTGAGTGAAGCGGTAGATCAGCAGTTCCACTGAGGCTCAAAGTCTCCCTATATTATCAACGTGAACGGTAATAATTAATTATTACTACTGTGGTGATTTATGCAATGCATATACTTTATGTTAATGTTGAAGCATTAAGATTTATCTTCTAAAAGAAGCGGATTATAATCGGGGGTATTGAAGCCGTGCAGTGGGATATATTCGTTATATCTTCTCTTTCAATCTTGTCAGGAGTAGTGGGTGTTCTCATAGCAGTTATCCTGTATTATTTTGTTCAGAAGTATCCTAAGGGTTCAGAGAAGATGATTGAAGTCTGGAATGCAATCAGAGAAGGGGCTAAAGCCTACATGTCTAAACAGATAAAGACTATTATGTCTTTCACGATTGGTTTATCTATTATCGTATTGTTAATGATATACGTTATCTACACTGTCAGCATGAAGATACCTTCTGAAATTGCTTTGAAAGAAGCAATTCTCACAGCAGTATCCGTCCTCATTGGAGGAGCATCATCAATAGTGGCCGCTTTCTTCAGTATGGATGCATCAACTAGAACGAATGTAAGAGTAACGGAGGCAGGTAAGAAGAGTAGCTTGGAGGCATTAAAGGTATCCATACTAGGTGGAGGAGTCTTAGGATTCATAGTATATAGTCTCAGTCTACTCGGTCTATCAATACTCTTCTTACTGTATAGTATGATCGGCGGAGGTTATCCTGAAGAAATCGAGTTTAGAATGGCGTTAGATGCTTTAGCCGGCTTCGCATTCGGCGCAAGCCTCTCAGCATTATTCGCCCAGCTGGGTGGTGGAATATATACGAAAGCTGCAGATATAGGAGCAGACTTAGTTGGAAAGATAGAAGCAGGAATACCTGAAGACGATCCTAGAAATCCCGCGGTTATAGCTGACCAAGTAGGAGATAATGTGGGAGACTGTGCAGGTAGAGGTGCAGATATCTTTGAATCGGTTACCGCTGAAACACTTGGAGGAATGATTATCGGTTGGGTGTTGTATGTTTTAACAGGTCAACCATTATTCATGGTTCTTCCACTAGCTATAGGTGCTGTCGGTGTAATATCTACTATCGCAGGAGTAATTGGGATACTCTCTTACAGAAAGTTCAGAGAAGCTTTCGAGCCTTTCGCATTCGGCATTGTCGTTTCCGCAATTATCTCAATCCTAACATACGCTCTTGTAGTTTACATATTATTCCCACAACAGTGGCATTACATGCTTGCAGCTGGAGCAGCTGGAATAATCGGAGCTACTCTCGTAGTACTCTCAACTAACAGATACACAGGTGTAAGATCTAAACTTGTGCAAGAAGTTGCTCATGCAGCTCAGAGTGGTCCAGCAATAAACATACTTTCAGGTTTATCAGTGGGATTGAGAGCTGTAGCTGAACCTATTATAATCATAGCTGCAGCTTTAGGTATAGCTTTCTATGCCGGGAAGAGTATGCCGCTACCTGGTGTTGCGGATGGATGGTTGATAGATTTTGTGAAAGGAGTTTTTGGAACAGCTTTAGCTACTAGAGGGATGCTCTCTCTTGCTGGAACTATCATGACTTTAGATGGTGCAGGTCCGATTGCAGACAATGCTGGAGGAATCGCTGAGATGGCGGGGTTAGAAGAAAAAGTTAGAGCTAACCTAGACCCTCTAGATGCGGTCGGCAACACTACGAAGGCTTTAACGAAAGGCTACGCTATGGCCTCAGCAACTATTGCTACTCTACTCCTATTCCAAGCATTTATTCAAGATTATGTTGCTCGTCAAGTAGGGATTTTCGAGTTAAGTGCTTCTACACTGGTGAGAAGTATGCAGGAATTCATAGATTATATTATTTTATTGAAACCTGATATTATCATTTCTGTTCTTATAGGTGCTCTGCTTCCATACCTCTTTTCAGGCATCGCGTTAAAAGCAGTTTCAAAAGCTGCATTCCAGATGGTTGAAGAAGTGAGAAGACAGTTTAGAGAGATACCTGGCATCCTCAATGGAAACGCTAAACCAGACTATTATCGCGCCGTCTCGATAAGTACTGAATATGCTTTGAAGAGTATGGCTACTCCTGCTCTCCTAATAATAATAACTCCATTGATAGTTGGCGTTCTATTCGGTGGACCAGGTATAGGAGCTCTAGTCATAGGAGCGACAGCTTCTACAATACCATTAGCTATAATGATGATGTGGGGTGGGGCTACGTGGGATAATGCTAAGAAGTTTATTGAGGCGGGAAATCTTGGAGGTAAACGATCACCTGCACATCAAGCAGCAGTAGTAGGAGACACTGTAGGCGACCCACTAAAAGATACTGTAGGACCATCACTCCACATACTGATAAAACTTCTAAACACGATCTCGCTAGTATTCATTCCACTCTACTTCCTATGGATACTTCACGGCGTTATATAATAGATAAGATAATGTCGAAATTTCTTTCTACACATTCTTCTAGAAATACTCATATACTACTCAAAACATCCTATAAATAATGAGTTTTCTCGAAGAAATTCGAGAAGAACCACCGCATATTTTTTCTAGAATAGAATTTAAGATTCTAGATTACTTGAATAAGTGTCCATGGGGGGCCACAGTCTACGATATTGCTAGAGAAGTAAAATGCTCTTTCAAATCTCTCTATAGCGTCTTGAGAGTACTGGAAAAAAATGATTGGATTGCTGTCGTTAAAGAAAAAAACGGAGGTATTGGAAGACCACGGAACAAATACGTTCTCAGACAGAGTCTAAGAAGTATCCTAAAAGAATTGGAAGACTGTGGATGTGAAGTTAAGGATGGAAGAATCAAGTTCCTAAACCTCAGCAGGATAACTTACCCATATTCTCTCACGATGTTTAAGAGGACAATAATTAGACTAAAATATGGTGAATGCCTGTTAATACTGCTTGAAAACAATATTAATTACTTAGAGTTCATAGAAACAGCGTATAGAAAAGATCTAAGACTTCTAGACATCTCTTTCAAAGATGATGGCATAAGGATTGTCTTCAAAAAGATCTAATCATTCATTAACTAGAATCTCCTCTTAAAATTCTGAAGCATGAGGAAAAATTAAATATTTAGAGACCTAGTAAGATATTGTTGAAACTATGAGTAAATCATTTGGAGATAATTTATTAAAGAATCTCTCGATAGAGATTACTAAGCTTGTAGAGGAGCTCTCTGAAAGTGTTGCCAGCGTGGTGACTACTTCATTAACTATGGATGCTTTTCTAAGGGTTACACCAGTTAGAGGTGTAGGGTCAGCGTTCATAATCTCCGAGAATGGATACCTTGTAACTAATAGCCATGTTGTGGCCAATGCAGAATATATTAGGCTCTTAATTGGAGACCAGATTCTAGAGGCTAAGATAGCATCACTCGACCCTTCAAGGGATATAGCATTGTTGAAAACTGATCCTGGAAGATTTAAGGCCATCAAGTTAGGAGATTCCGATAAAGTAAGCATCGGTGAACTTGTACTAGCTATAGGTAGCCCCCTTGGTCTGCCTGGTCCAAATGTTAGTTTAGGTGTTGTAAGCGCTAAAGGCAGGGTAATTGAAGGTGAAGAATTCATACTAGAAGACTTGATACAAACAGATGCAGCAATTAATCCAGGAAATAGTGGTGGCCCACTAATTAATATGGATGGTGAAGTTGTAGGAGTTACGACAGCCATAATACCGTTTGCGCAAGGTATAGGGTTCGCCATCCCGATAAACACTGTTAAACGTTTTATTGAAATGATCTCTAAATATGGTAGACCTATTAGAGCTTTCATCGGAGTTATCACGGCACCATTGAATGAACAGATAGCTAGATACTATGGGTTACCCGTCCGTGAAGGACTAGTCGTTCTAAGAGTATTGAGAGGAAGCCCAGCACATGAATATGGCATAACTGAAGGAGATATTATCACGCATGTAGAACAGCATAAACTTAAGAATGTAAGTGAGTTAAGAAGGATAATAGAGGAATCAGTAGAATATGGTAAAGTTAAGTTGAGGATTTTTAGAGGGCGGAGAGAATTAGAAGTAGAGGTACCCATAGCTATTGAGAGTGTTGAATAGTGAATGTCTCTGATTTCTACTTGTTAGCGGTTGCCTATGGTGAGTAATCTTAATAGCCTTAACTGGACATGCTGCTTCACATACCATACAGAATATGCAATCCTGTTCTCTTACAGGGTCAGACTTGTCTGCCCGATATTTTTCATAAAGCTCACCGCTTAGAGGCCAGAGATCATTACCGCTCCCTTTCTTACCTGGGTTTAGAGCCCATTCAAAAAACATCCACTGGACACACATCCATACATGCTCCATCCGCTATACGACAATCCCAGTCTACTGCAACCTGGATACCATGTATTCCCAGCTTCGTAGGATATGGCTTACCTTCTGCATCTAACCTTTGGATACCTTCAGCTCTCACGTCATGACCTTGATGCTTCCCCGTCAACGGGTACTCATTTGACTTGCTTAGAAAATCAACATCGATCGGCTTTGGTTTAAAATCTACAGGTCTAACCATGAGCATAAATTTCGTTCAGAGGGATATTAATCTACAAGAAGAGTTAAGCCAGCTGTAATAGAGTAATGAATCTTTTATTAAATCGCTTTTAGACAACATCGTTATTTCTAATTTCCTCTTAGAGCATTTAATACAAGCTTTTTTTGGGAAGTAAAAAGATTTAAGCTGGAGGAAGCGATCTATGCATGTGGAATAATGAGAAATGAGTTAGATTGTCATAGGTGCTCCCATTTCACAGTTCATCCAAATTACCCCTATCTAGTAGTTTGCTTAGAGAAGCAACAGATTGTTAGTCAACCGAGAGAAGTTTGTAAAAACTATGTAGAGAAGACGTGGGAAAGTCTTCTTGAAAGATTATCTGAAACAGGATTCCTGTATTGCGCTGAATGTGGTAAACCGATATTCAACCATGAAGAACTAGCTAAGCATAAAGCTGAACTCATCCCACTAGAATACTTCACGGATGAAGTAGCATACGAAGAAGCATACTCAGCGGATTAGTAGATAAAACATCACTAAGATCACACTATGTAATATCTTATGGCCGAGTATGGGAAAAAAGTTATTTAGAAAGACTTGAAAAGAGAATAATGTGTTCAATAGGTTATCAATAATTATTGGAGGCCCTCAGGGGGCTGGTCTGGAAACAAGCGCACAAATACTTACCTACTCTCTGGCATACCTAAAGTATGGAGTTATATCAGATAGAGAATATTTCTCGAACATCAAAGGGAGGCATAGCTATGTTCATTTCCTAATCTCTTCACAAGAACTTCCCACTTCATTGACTTATCCAGTTCAGCTGGTTGCAGCACTAGACCATGAAACAATCTTTACACATTTCGACGCTCTACAAGAGAAGGGAGTACTCGTATACGATGTCTGGGCTGAGGAGAAAACTCTTGACACGACTCCAAGCATGGAGGAAGACTTAAAGAATAGACTCCGGGAAAAATTCAATAAATTCGGGATAGACGGCTCCATCAAGTCTCTGGTTAAACACATTTCAGAAAACAACAGAATCCACTTGGTTCCATTAAACTATTCTGAGATAGTTAATGAGATTGCCAAAAAGCTTACTCTTTCAGCTTCTCAAGCTGCAAGGTACGTGAGCTCCATAATTATTGGAGCAGTAGCAGGGTTGTTAAACTTAAAGAAAAAAGCTATAGAATATTCTTTGATTAGACGGTTCCATGATAGACCCGAACTCGTAGAGCAGAATAAAAGCATCATAGAATCGGTCTACAATATAATATCTGCTGAACACGGCCCAATTCTAGAACTTGCTCCATCAAGTTTAAACAATGAAGAATTAATGATAGTTAGTGGAAACGATATAGTGTCCATGGCTAAGATTGTAGGTGGAGTAAGGTTTCAGAGTTATTACCCGATAACACCTGCAGCAGATGAGAGCTTTACGATTGAATCTTATGAAAGATTAGAAGTAGACGGGTCAAAGATAGGGTCAGTCATCGTCCTACAGACCGAGGACGAAATAGCTGCAATAACTTCAGCAATAGGTGCTGCTCTTACAGGTGTTAGAGCTTCAACATCTACTAGTGGTCCAGGTTTCAGCTTAATGGTTGAAGGATTAGGGTGGGCGGGTATGAATGAAACACCATTGGTGATTACATATTATCAGAGAGGTGGACCATCAACTGGACTGCCCACAAGAGGTAGTCAGAGCGACCTACTCTTTACAATATATGCATCTCATGGAGAATTTCCAAGAATAGTCTTGGCCTCAGGAGATCATATGGAAGCATTCTACGATACTATTGAAGCATTCAATTTAGCGGAGAAGTATCAGACCCCAGTTATACATTTACTCGACAAGTTTTTAGCAAACTCTATCACAACATTGCCTCTCCCAAGCTTGTCAGATATAGAGATCAGCAGAGGATTAATGACTAACGAAGCTGAGGACAAGTATAGAAGATTCAATCTTTCTACCCCGTTATCTCCAAGAGCTTTCATTGGCTCATCAAAAATAATGTGGTATACTGGAGACGAACATAATGAGTTTGGGCACATAGATGAAGATCCCGAGAATAGAGAAAGTATGTATAGGAAGAGAATGGAGAAATTAAAGATAGCGGATGAAGAAATACCTGAAAATAAACGTCTAAAATATTATGGTCCTGAAGATGCTGAGGTGCTACTGGTTGGATGGGGTTTTGTTAAAGGAGTAGCATTGGATGCATTGAAGATTCTCGCTAACCATGGTATAAAAACGGCATACCTCCACCTAAGAATGTTTTCACCATTCCCGTCAAAGACGACTCAAGAAATACTTCGAAGATTCAACAAGTCAAAAATAATTGCTGTTGAACATAACTACCTTTCTCAAGCTGCTAAGGTTATTCTACTTAATACGGGCATCAAGATTACGAAAGAAATCGTAAAGTATACTGGTAGACCAATATATCTAAACGAGTTAGTAGATGGTGTATCAAGAATATTGAGGGGTGAGGACAGGGTGGTGTTAAAGTATGGTCCGTAAAGCATCTGAGTATCAAAGTGATGTTTGGAACGATTGGTGTCCTGGATGCGGAGACTTCGGGATAGTTGCAGCTATGTATCGTGCCTTCTCTGAACTAGACTTGCCGCCTGAGAAGACAGTCATTGTAAGCGGTATTGGCTGTTCAGGCAAGACCCCCCACTTCGTTAACGTCAACGGGGTTCACACACTTCATGGAAGAGCAATACCTTTTGCTACAGGAATAAAGCTTGCAAATCCAGACTTAACAGTCATAGTAAATGGAGGTGACGGAGACCTCCTTGGAATAGGAGCTGGACACTTCGTAGCACTGGGAAGAAGAAACATTGATTTAACAATTATTCTACATGATAATACAGTTTACGGATTAACGAAGGGTCAAGCTTCACCAACGTTGAAGCGTGGGTTGAGACCTAAGTCTCTACCTAAACCAAACATACAGGATGCAGTTAACCCGATAAGCCTAGCTCTAGCTTCAGGATTTACATTCATAGCAAGAGGATACTCTATGATGACTGAGCACTTGAAAGAATTAATCAAGAAAGCTATACAGCATAAAGGAGCTGCATTGATAGATGTTCTACAACCCTGCGTAACCTACGACAACATACACACAGTAGAATACTATAAGAAGAGAGTATACAAACTTGAAGATACTGGATGGAACCCTATTGTAGAGAAGATCGAAGAAAGAGATGACAAAATTATTAAAGCATGGATGAAGTCACAAGAATATGATGAAAAGATCCCGATAGGGGTTTTCTACCAAGACCCTCATACTCCAACCTTCGAAGAAAGAATAAAAGAGAGAATACCGTCGTATCACGTTACGCCACCAGCAAGGCAGAAAATCGAAAGAGAGGGAAAACCAATTATCGATGAGGAAGTCTTTAGAAAAGTCTTTTCATACTACATCGTGAAAACTGAGTAGAGTTATACTCCATCTAACTCATGAACCCTATGAATAGGCATAGTTTTTCTATCTAACAATAATAACTGGTTTCTCTATAAGGCTTCTAATCTTATCTACAATTCTATCATGATCTTTCTGATTATAGCCTATAACTATGTATTCAGCTTTGCTTGATTCCCTCATTAGTGAAGGCAGTAAGTCTCCTACTTCATGTATTGATTTTACTTTCACGTTCCTTTCATCTGCCATGTCCTTTATTCTTTCTAGAAAATAGTTTGCTTTCCTCAATTCATCATAGAAGCTTTTGTTGGAGAATGAGTAGATCAGGGTTGTATGATCTCCTACGCCTTTCCTAATGCTCGGCGTAACCATTTCTTCCACCATCCTATTCTTGAATGGATACATCACCACTAAATCTAGTCTCCTAGAAGAAGCTATGTTAATGGCTGTTTCCACAGCTTTCATTCCATCAGATAAGTCGAGGATAAGGAGGAGAACGTATCTCCCGGTCAACTTCTCTCTGTCTACCAATCATAAGATGTTCGGGGAGATAATATAAAGTTTAACACAGTTTTCTGTATAAGAGCCCTATCACGAGTCTGCCTAAAGCTGTAATGAGGTATAGGAATGCTAGAGCATGAAACAATGTCCATGAGTTTTGAAGCAATTCTAAAGCATATCCTGCTATTAGGGAGCCTGCAAGAAAAGCTGACCCAACTGATAGATTGTATAAAGCTGAATAGAACCCCCTCTCTTCTATTGGAGTATTCTCCAATATGTATGTTAAGGATGCAGCATCATAGTATGCGCTGAACACACCTACAAATACATGTATTGCAATCAGGTACGGTAGCTGAGGGGCCACAGCATATACCAGTGGAGTAAACGCCATGAGAGAACTGGTTAACGATAGGATTCTAGGAATGTTAAGCATGTTAAAGTAGTTTCTAAGTAGGGCCAATCCGAATACAGCTGATAGTCCATACACGACGTCTAGAATGCTTATCTCGAAAAGTGTTAAATTAGATACTTTAGTCAGTGTAATAGTGAATAGTGGCCAAGCCATTGAGAGAAAGAAACCAAACCCTGTTGAGAGAAGTACGAAGTTGAGAAACTTCGAAGAGGTACTAAACTTAAAACACTTAAGTGACGTCAACTTACTATTCGTGTAATCTGTTTCTAGTTTTTTGCAGAATATCCAAATAATCACAGTTCCCAAGATACCAGACATAGCTGCTATCAAGAAGCCTATTGTGAAACCGTTCAAACCTAGATGCGATGTCAAGCCAACAGTAAGTGTCGCTGTAATCCATCCAGCGTAATTTAGAGAGTTTACATTTTCAGAAAATCTACGCCATCTTTCCCGATCTACGGCCTGCGATGAATAAGCAATGAATGCAGGGATAGACATTGATCCGATTATCGAATGTAGAATTACCAGGAAGATAAAGATTGAAGAGGATCTTGTAAATAGCAAGATGATGAAGATTAAAGATGATAGAATACCGCTTAAAACAATAAACAAAACATGCTGTCTTAGTTTATCGCTAACGTATCCCCAAATCAACTGAAAGAAGTTTAGTGAAAAATTAGTTAAGGCATATAGTAACCCTATCTCAATAGGTGAAGCTCCAAGCTCAACCCCATATATTGGGATAAAAGGTGAGCTCGCACCATAATGAATAGAGTCAAGTAAGGCTTTAGTGTACAGAGCAAACTCTACCTTATTATTCTTTAGTTGATTCATTTACATCACCTCAGACTGGCAAGACTAATCTCAGAAGTTTTCTAGACAGATTATAGCAAGATATTGGCAGAGACGATGTCTACTTCTATGATAGTATCTGATTCACCAATATTTAACTGAAACTTGACATAATGATGTTACAATCTTATTCTAGGGATATATGTTAGATTTTTATTGAATTCTTATAGAAAAATTCGATTTCCTTAGAAAGGATAGCTTCCCATCGTTAAAAATGTTTGATGACTTATTAATTAGAAATTTAATTGTTTGGATGAAGCTGGATGGAATTGAGTGAAGCGTTAGATAAGATTAGGAGAGCTCTTATTAACAGAGAGTTTACGATAATCGTTGGTTTATCTGAAGTATTCTATGAGGGAAGAGCTTCCTCTATCCTTGGTCTCGGGGAAAGAGTCATTATGATAAAATCTGATTACAGTGTGTTAGTTCATAGACCAACCGGTTATGAACCCACTAATTGGCAGCCACCCAATTCTAAAATAGATTTGAAAATAGATGATGATATCTTGATTATAGAAGCCAGGAGGACAAATCCATCGGAAGTATTAACTATTAAGTTTCACAAAGTCTACAATATCTTTTCTCAAAAACTAAATGATGATGCAGATTTCAGCATGTATGCAACTGAAGAAGATATGAAAAGAGCAATACTTGCTGATCCATCAATTATAGAGGCTGGTTTCAAACCTATAGAAGAAGAAAAGAAGCTTAAGCCTTCAGGATTCATTGACGTATTCGGTATAGATTCATCGGGTAGACTGACAGTTATTGAGCTAAAAAGAAGAAATGCAACAGTTGAAGACATACGTCAACTAGTTGAATATGTAAAAGGGGTGGAAAGAGAATACGGTGTTAGACCGAGAGCTATCATTGCTGCTCCGGGAGTCCAACGTTCAGCGATTAGGGAGATGAAAATAAATAATGTAGAGTTTAAGTGTCTAACTCCGAGAAAGTCGGTTGAAATTCTCGGGAAGAAACATGGATTAGATAAGTATGTTGGATCAGAATAAGGTTACTTTGGATGAAAGTATAAGTTCCTCTAGTTTGACTACCTTTTCTATCTCTTCCTTAGCTATCTCAACTGCTTCATATGCTAACGTTTTTTCATCTACATTGTCTCCTGGAATGTATTGGATAGATATTGCCAGTGGTCTATTTATTGGTCTACCTATCTGGCTTAGAAGTCTTACATATACTTCTTGTAAGCCTGGGACTTCATTATATATTCTTTCAGCAATCATTCTAGCAGATAAATTGTACAACTTGCCTACATGCGATCTCGCATTCTTCCCAGCTGTAGCTTCAAGAGACATCTGTCTATTAGGTGTTATTAGCCCATTAACTCTGTTTCCTCTACCTGTGTTTCCATCGTCTCCGCTCTCAGCAGATGTTCCAGTAACCGTAAGATATACAGAATTCTTACTAGGTATATCGGCAGTGTTCACTTGAACATTTACTTCAACATCTTTTTCTTCTGAAAGTATCTTGTATGCATGTGATTCAACTTCTTTCCTAATGTCTTCTTTGACTGATAGGTAGTGGTCAAGGTCTGGTGTTAAGTGTGCGATTAAACTGTCTGCGACTGTTATGTAGTATTTGCTTCCTATTCGTAGACCCATTACTTTGCAATCTTCACCGCTTTCAGGTATCCTTGACTTAAATTCTTTAGAATTTATCATTCTCTCTGTCTCATAGACAATCTTTTCTAGAGATGTTAAGGGGGCGTATCCTACACCGAATGAAGTGTCATTGGCCAGAGGAATGCCCTCATTATATTCAACAACGGTTTTCAAGTCAATGCTTCCAGGTCTAATCTTTGTATCTATTATTACATGTTCATCAGGTTTTAGGAATCTAAAGTTATCTCGAATAAACTTCTCAACTTCTTCTTTTATCAATTCATTGTATGGTATTTCTTCTTCTCCTACTTTTATCGTTGCTCTACCAGCTATCAGTATATAGATTGGTTCTTCGACTACTCCTCCTCCAAACCATGCTCTAGAGCTTCCGCCTACAAGTAAGCCTTTATCCAAATTATGGTGAAGTACAGACCCGTATTTTTCCTTATAGTATCTTGACAGTGCTCTACTAGCAGCTTCACATGCTGAATCAATAATATAGTCTGGGTGGCCGACGCCCTTTCGTTCCACGAACTCAGTTTGCTGAGAAGCAACAGGCAACCTATCTATTCTCTCCACTATAATCTGGGATTTCCACATCTTGGAAACCTAGATTTACGATAACAATAGACTATTTAACTTCTATTACACTATTAAACATGCAAAAAGTGGGATAGCTAAAGTTTTTCTAGAAAGGTCGAGATAGTTCATCATAGCTGCAGTGAACTGCTTTCTCTGAATAATTGTGTATATATTGTTGAGCTTACGCTCTTTCTTTACTAGTATCTCGAAACGCTCTCCCTGATTCTACTGAGGGTGGACAATCTATTTACTCTGTTGACTCAGGTATTAGCTGGATGTACATTATATTGTTTCCACGGATTAGTACTCTGGGATACATTGCTTTCCTGTCATTGTCTTGATATTCAACTGCTTTTTCTATTACGAGGTTCATGTAGCTATCGCATTCAACTACTGTACCCTCATACATTAAATCATTCTTCAATGTTACTCTGATATTTCTATTCAAGTATTTTGTGATAATCGCTAGAGGTCTTTTACCTGCTTCCATAGGTGACACCACAGTGTTCAAGAATCTTTCGTTATTTCATATTTCTAAGAAGGTTTTAAACGTTTCGTTTATAGAACATTGACAAAATATTTCAGCCCGCCATGATACTCTTAGCGAACGACAATATGTTAAGTAGAACATAAGTGTGGATAACTTATGTTTGCATTTAGTCTCGGAGATATCTTAGGAGACACTATTTTATGCCGATTAATTTCTGTATCTCGGGAGGGATTCGGATCTCTGAGAAACATATTCCGCAAACATATAAGTCTCCAGAGATCTTTTGACTCAATGTCAAGGGTGCACTACATACTGGGCATGACTTACTTGGTTCTTCTGGAGTAAATATCTGTTTACCGCATGCTTCACATTTAGTAGAGCCTACAGGGTTAAGTTTCCCACAATGAGGGCAAACCATATCTGTTGCCTTCGAGATAACTTCAATCATGGGCTTCTTTTCTTCTACAGCTTTTTCTCCTACAGGTTTCTCAACAGTCTCAATTATCTGTTCTATCTCTTTCTCAATCTCTTCAACTATGTTTTCACCTTTCGGTTTAAGAGGCGTAACCGTTTTCTCTATGGAGGGCTTCAAAATCTCTTTTTTTGGAGCAGGTCTTCTAATAATCGAGGCTGGACGAGTGTACGAATATTCGCCAGCAGGTATAGTTATCCCCGTTCTTACAGCTCTAATATAGATGAGTAGACCGACACCGCTTACTGCTGCACCTATAATTATAATGTATAGTAGATATGTGAGACCTACGTAGGATGTATCAAGGAATATTCTAACGGGATCATTTATTGGAAGAAAAGTGTAGTAAAAGACTATTCCAAGTATTAATCCTACACCTATGAAACTTAAGAGCATACCTGTTAACATTAAGGGGGTCATCTAGTAGCACCTTTTAACAAAATCATGTGTTAGGCTGTATTAAAGATTTCCTTTAAGACTTCATCGATAAAATCTTGATACTTCCTCGGTATGTTCTCGATATTCCATCTCCTCTTAAAATATCTGATTAAGTTAGTTAAATCCCTCTTCAAATAAATATTAGCCATGGGATGATCTCTCCAAATCCATTGAGGCCAATCAATCAGAATTATATCTTCAGATGGAGTAACAAGTATGTTGTAAACGCTTAAATCACTATGAACTATTCCTACTTCATATGCTCTAACAATATTGTCAAGGATCCTCGTTAAGATTTTTAGAGGATTACCAATATATTGTGCTGAAGGAATCTCTACCCCCCTAAATATTTTCGTTACAACAATATGTCTATCTCTAGCGATGGGTTCAGGTGTTGAGACACCTTTAGGGTTAAGAATTTTCAGAGCTTCAAATTCTTTTTCCGCAGCTACTATTGACGCATAAAGATATGAATGGTATTGGTGAAGAGTAGGTCTCTTCTTTTCGTACCCTCGGAAGCTTGTTCTACCTATCCTAAAGAATTTAATTGCGAGCTCTTGACCGCTTGGCGATAATCCTTCATAAACATCTGCTTCTTTCCCGACCCCCAATGGTTTTCCAATACTTTCAATAATGTTTCTCCTAACAAGATTTCTTAACGCAAGTAGATCTAAGCCATTATAATTCAATACGTATCCTTTCCGCTTTCCTCTAGGACACCACACGAGTTTATAGTAATTTAGTTTTTTCAATAATTTTTCAACACTTGACTTATCTAGTCCAGATTGTTTTTCAATTATTTCTATAGGGATTATTTCATATTTTTTAAGATTCTTCTCTATTATCCTCAGGATCTTGAAATGGTCTTCATCAAGGTTCCTGAAGACATTTCTAAGAACTTGGAAGAGTGACATCTACAATTTCCTCACACCTATCTTTACTATGTCTCCTTCGATCTCCCACTCTCTCACATATCCTCCAGCTTCTCCCTCAAGCATAATCTTAAGCTCTTGGCTTCTCGTTTCTTCTTTTATCAATTCGCTTGTAAGTTTAAGGTATTCTCTCCATTCATTGTCGGGAACCACTATATCTACAGATACGTAATCAGTAATCTGTAGATTAATTTCTTTCCTCATTGTCTGTATTCTTCTAATTACTTCTCTGGCTAGAGACAGAGCTACCAAGTCTTTCGTCTCCGTAACATCTAGATATATTACTGCAAATCTACCATCTTCTTTACGTATGTTCTCAGGGAAGACTTCCTCAAATTCAACATCGTTGCTTTCAATCTTAATCAATGTACCATCTCTGAGCATTAACTCGTATGCTCCATTATTTTCAATCTCTTCCTTCAATTTTTCAGCATCAATAACTTCTATTCTCTCAACTATCTCCTTTATCTTCTTTCCATATTTTGGTCCGAGTACGTTATATAATGGCTTAGCAACGTATCTTACTCCCGGGTATTTCTCTCCAACGTTTAGTATGTGAATTTCGATTGTGTTAAGATGCATCTTGAGGAATTCTCTAAAATTCTCAAGAGCTTTCTTGACTTTGAGACTATTCGGAGATAGATAGTATGCTTTTACAGGCCATCTAAGTTTCTTACCGGTTTTTTGTCTTAAAGCTAGTGCATCGGAAAGTGTTTGACGAATTATCTCCATTGAGTCTTCTAATTCATCATCTATCCATTCTTCATCGGGTCTAGGCCACTTCGCCATATGTACGCTTTCATAGTCTTCGCTCATCCTTAATTGTTGGTAAAGCTTCTCAGCTATGTAGGGTGTCATAGGAGCCATCAATAATATTAGCTTCTTTAAAACGTAGTAGAGAGTAGCATATACTGTGAGCTTATCCCATGTCTGTTCTTCAACCCACACTCTCCTCCTAATCGACCGAATATACAGTCTACTCAAGTCTTCGATAATGAATTCTCTTAAAGCTCTCGCAGCTGAATGGATCTCTAGCTCCTCAAGATTCCTAGTAACCATCTTTGTCAGACTATTTATTCTAGAAAGTATCCATCTATCTTCAAGCCTCATATGTTTCTCAACTTTATACACATCAATTTCTTCTGGTCTAAAATTGTCTAACTCGAAATAGGTTGTAGCAAATGAGAAAACGTTCCACAGTATATTTAGTTCTTGGGTTATCTGTTCTGCTTCTTTTGGGACGAAGTTCATGTTATCCCAAGGAGCTGATTTAGAGATTAAGTAGAGTCTTAACGGGTCCGCACCAAATCTATCCATGGCCTCCACTGCCCAGATCACGTTTCCTTTACTCTTCGACATTTTTTTACCTTCCGCATCCATAACATGTCCTTGATTCAACACAGTCTTGTAGGGTGCTTTCTCATAGAGGAGGCAGGAAGTAAATATTAATGTGTAGAACCATCCTCTAGTTTGATCTATGGCTTCTGTTATGAAGTCGTAGGGGAATAACTTCTTGAATAGTTCCTGGTTTGATAATGCGTCTATGCTTGCCGTGTGAGCCATCCCTGAATCTAGCCATGTATCCATTACGAAGATATCTCTCTTCATATATCCACTACATCTTGGACACTTAAACATTACTTGATCCACCCATGGTCTGAGAAGTCTTATCTCAGCCGGCTTGACTTCTGCTTTTAACAGTTCCTCTTTAGACCCTACTACTTTCTTTTCCCCACATTTTGTGCAGACCCAGATAGGTAGAGGTGTCCCCCAAACTTTCGTTCTACTTATACACCAGTCTTCAGCATTCTCTAACCAGTCACCGAATCTATGATAGCCAGCCCATGCAGGCTTCCATACAACTTTCTTGTTTTCTCTAATCATTATCTCTTTTATTCTATCTACTTTTATGAACCATTGTCGGCTTGATAAGTAGAGAAGTGGAGAACCGCATCTCCAACAATGTGGATAATTATGGAGTATCTTTCCTTCCCATATTAGTAGTTCCTTCTCTTTTAGGTATTCGATTATCTTTCTTCCAGCTTCACTATAGAATAGACCTGACAGTTCGCCTCCATCAGCTGTAAAATATCCAGAAGTTGATACCGGGTTGAAGATGGGTAGCCCGAGTCTTAATCCAGCCTCAAAGTCTTCAGGACCGTGTGCAGGAGCTGTATGCACGCATCCAGTTCCTTCTTCCATTGTAACGAATTCAGCGGCTATCAATGTGTGAGCTGGAGGTTTATGCTCTAAGTGTTTAGGTACTTTCTCTATTAGTGGATGTTTATATCGGAGACCGACAATTGCTGATCCTTTAAACCTACCTAAGACTTGATAATTACCTATCCCAACTTCGCTCGCGAATCTCTCAAGTAATTTTTCTGCTAAAATCCATTCTTCATTACCTACTCTTATCTTTACATAGTATTCTTCAGGGTGGATAGCTACAGCTTCATTTCCGGCTAGAGTCCATGGTGTAGTAGTCCATATCACTATGTATAGGTTCGGAGAATCTTCTAATGGGAATTTTACGTATATTGAGGGATCTTCAACTTCCTCATATCCTTGCGCTACTTCATGGCTACTTAAAGGGGTTTCACATCTTGGACAATATGGGACAACCTTGAAACTTTCAATGAGATCTCCCTTCTCATATGCTTGCTTAATGAACCACCATACATGCTCTATATACTTCTCCTTTCTCGTTTCATAAGCATTATCATAATCTAGCCAAACTGCAAGTCTTTCAGAAGCTTCTCTCCAATGCTTTATGTAGTAATCAACTAGCTTGTTTGCTTCTTCAACAAATCTATCTAACCCATAGTTTTCTACATCTTTCTTACTTGTGAATCCAAGCTTTTTCTCAACTTCCAGCTCAGTCGGCAGACCGAGGCAATCCCATCCTCCTCTCCTCCATACATCTAGACCCTTCATTCCATGAAATCTCAAGATCATATCTTTGTAGACTCTACCACGGGCATGACCTACATGCATGTAACCGTTAGCGGTTGGAGGACCTTCAAGGAAAGCAAAAATGGGTGCACCTTTATTCATTTGGAAAACTTTCTCGATTATTCTATTATCCCTCCACCATCTACTTATTTCTTCTTCTACTTCCCTAGGATTGTATCTACCCGTCAAAGCCATTCTCCATCACTCTCTCTAACTACTATAAGTATATAGTATATTCTATCAATAAACCATTGTGGAGTTAAAACTAGTGAATTTGGTGGAGCATCATCCACGTTTATGCAGAATTCGACGAGAATTTAAATATTATTTTGAAATGCTACATTATTGCTTCATCTAAGTATTTTCCACATTGGCATCCTCTCTTCTCAGGTATTCTCGGAATAACCTTCTCCAGAAGCTTCCTAACTTTTTCAACATTCTCCTTCATAGTCTTCACTACTTCTTCAGCGCTTACAGGTCTCTCAGCCCATACATCATAGTCTGTTATCATAGCTATAGTTAGATAGCACATTCTTACCTCTCTAGCTAGGTTAACTTCAGGGATGAGAGTCATACCTATTATGTGAGCTCCCCAACTTCTATAGAGTCTCGACTCAGCTCTAGTAGAGAATCTTGGCCCCTGGATACAGATATATGTTCCACCTTTATGTATGGGTAGGTTTAGAGAGATGGCTGTATCATAGACTATGTCTGTCAATTCGGGACAGAATGGGTCAGCCATACTTATATGTGCTACTTGACCGCCGTCATAGAAAGTACCAGGTCGACCCCAAGTCCTATCAATATACTGGTCTGGGAGAACGAGTTCTCCCGGTTTAAACTCTTCTTGGAGACTGCCTACAGCGCTTGGAGCAAGGATCCTTTCTACTTCAAGTTCTTTGAGAGCCCAGATATTCGCTCTGTAGTTTATAGCATGTGGCGGTATAGTGTGTCCTTCACCATGTCTTGGAATGAATGCTATCCTTATCCCAGAGTATTCACCTATAGTTATATGGGAGCTGGGAGAACCGTATGGTGTGTAAACCTTTATCTTCTGAGCATTCTTTAGAAGACCTGGATCGTATATTCCTGAACCCCCAATTAATCCTATTCTACATTTCCTATATTCAACCATGATAGCTCACAGATTACTGTGAAATCGCTTTTAGATAAATATAAATATTATAGAGCATGATTACATAATTTTAACAATTTCCTTGAAAGACATTTTTGTAAACCCTCTAATTTCTTCACCCCTAGCAGTAGTGTTGTATAACTTTTTATCCGACTTTGAAGAATAGATTTCAAGAAGCTTCTTTCCAATAGAGAGCTTTTTCTTCTTAACTCTAAGCCATTCCTCATCAAACTCCTTCATAGCTTTAGAATATTCTCCAACCGTGTCTCCGAAATCCATTCCGGCTAAGATAATTACGTTGAATCCTAAAGTATCGGCTAGGAATACGGCTCTATCACCATCTGTAAAACCTCCGAAATTGTAGAGAAGACCGAAAGGCTTACACTGTGTCGTTCCCAGTATTCTACCATGAAGCAATGGTACGATCTTCTCTATCTTGCCTATATTGTCTCCATGCGCGTGAACCACCATCCCTAAACAATTCTTCGATGCTTCTATCAATATATCATCACCTCCGTCAAGGTCTGTCACAACTACATCAAACTTCAATCCCTTCTCCATAAATGCTCTAGCTACCCCATCCGCAACTATAACAGTCACTCTATCAGCTATTCTTGAGTCAACAAAGTCTACAATATCCGATTTTAGTGATGGCCCTGCTCCAAAAACTACTGCGATCCTTTTACCTTTAATTCTCTCTTTTAATTCTTCTAGTGTCATAGCTTTTCCAACTAATAGTTTGTTTAATAGATGTGCTGATAAATGGTCCTGTTCTACTGAGTATCCCATCTCTTTTACAATTTCAAGATACAGTGGCTGCCATTCTTCCCAGTTCAAACTCATCATCCCTTATTCTTCAAGAAGTGATCTCGCTTCACCTACACTTATCTTAGTATAGGCTCTAATGTTTTGAGGATGAATACTCTCAATACTTTCCACTTCAACATAGATTCTTGAATTGTCTGGGAGGTTACTCCACTTCTCGATTACTTTCTTAACCACTTCTCTTAACGTATCCTCAACAAACTTCGCTGACTCTAATGAATCTGCTACTACTTTCGCTTCATCAATTCTCTTCAGGTAGGAATACAGAGGAGAACTGAAAGAAGACTTAACGATATTCAATAAATCTAATATGTTTATTTCAACGTCTTCTGGATGCTGGATAAAGACTCTAACTCTAGTTCTCTGCATGTGTGTAGTATCTATTCCTGGATAAAGGGTTTTTATAACCTCTCTTGCACAGGGACATGACGTTAATCCTTCAGACTCGACTCCTATAAACTGCAGCATCTCAATTTTTTCCGACTTTTTAGATGCTCTCACTTTTACGTAGATTTTGAATGGCTCATATGACTTAGACTTAGTGATTGGAGATTCAGCTTTATAGTATGCTTCTAGCTCAGCATCAACATATGCTTTACTAGACTCAGGATTTTCTTCAAGAAGCTTTTTCGCAATCTCTCTCCCTAAATCATCCAATTTCACTGTCTTTTCTGAATAATCTTTTATTGTCTCTAAGATAGCTTGATACAGTCTGGAGATATGTATCCCTCGTTTATTCTTAGATAAATCTATGTAGACATCGAATCTTGGGATAAGGATTAAGTCTAGTCCGCCCAAGATTATCCTGCCAGCCGGTATCTTGATGTTTTTGAATCCCACCATATCTATAGGAATAGGGACGTTGGCTTCCCAGTCTTGAACGTCTGGAATGTTAACCATTTTTCACATATTATCTATAGCTCCTAATAATAAATTAATCGTGGAAACAAAAAGATGAATATTGAGATTACTATAGGTAAGACGAGGTGTGTTGATTTGAAGATTAAGATCAATGCTGGCTCGAGAATTCACCTAGGATTCATTGATCCTTTAGGGGTTTCAGGGCGTAGATGGGGTTCCCTTGGATTATATCTTAATGAGCCAAGATTGTCTATAATATGTGAGGAGTCTGACTATATTGATGTTCATGGACCTGAGTGGTTAAAAGACATAGTTAACAGAGTCTCTAAGAGCCTAGAGATAAAAGGATTGAAAGTTAAATGCGAAGAATATATCCCTAGGCATGTAGGGCTTGGGTCAGGTACTCAAACCATTCTCTCAATAGGTTTAGCGGCCTCCAAACTTTACGGACTAGACCTATCACTAGAAGATATTGCATTGATGTTCAGTAGATGTAAGAGGTCTGGAGCAGGTTACTGGCTTTTCCAGAAGGGAGGATTAACCATAGACTCTGGGGCGGCTTCTCCTTTAAAACCTCCAACTCTCTTATTCCGGTTAGATTTCCCAAAAGAATGGAAAGTCTTGTTAGCTATTCCAAATAGTGAAGGGTTAGGATTACTAGGTCAAGCCGAAGAAGAAGGTTTTAAGAAGCTTAGTACTAGACCCGTTAAAGATGCTTCATTAACTATTTTAATGAAGCTGCTTCCATCCTTAATTGAGAAAGATTTTACTAGGTTTACTGAGTCAATAGAAGAACTCGATTTTCTTACATCAAGCTTCTTTAAGGAGATTCAGTCTGGAGCTTACCATCCAGTATCAGAGAGAGTAGTAGAATTATTTAGGAAGTCGGGGTTACGGGGCATCGGTCAAAGCTCCTGGGGGCCGACCATCTATAGTTTCATAAGAGAAGATGAAGTCGAGTCCTTAACGAGTAGGATCAAGCCTGTCGAGGGGTTCAGATATGTTCTCACGAGTGCACGAAATTATGGAGCCGAGATCACGGAGTTATAGATAAAAAAATAGTTAGGAAATTGTTTTGAATTATTATTTCGCTTTCCTTGATTTTTGGAGTATCTTCCTGAGAACGTACTTTAATATTCCTCCATGCTTGTAGTATTCGACTTCGATATTTGTATCAAGTCTCGCTACCACATTGAAGACTATCTCTGAACCATCTTCTCTTACTGCTCTAACTCTAAGCTTTTTCCTAGGATACAATCCCTCCTGAATTCCTTCTATATGGAAAACCTCTCTACCTGTTAATCCAAGAGATTTCCAGTTCTGCCCTTCCTCAAATTGGAGTGGCAGAATCCCCATGCCTACGAGGTTGCTTCTATGTATGCTCTCGAAGTTTTCTGCAATTACAGCTTTAATCCCGAGTAGATATGGTCCCTTAGCAGCCCAATCTCTAGAACTACCTGCACCATACTGTTTTCCAGCCATTACAATTATAGGGATTCCCTCTTCTCTATATTTCTTGGAGGCCTCGTATATTTTCATTATTTGACCTGAAGGAATATGGATCGTCCATCCTCCCTCTTTATCCATTGTTAGAAGATTTCTTAATCTAACATTGTCAAAGGTGCCCCTTATCATTACTTCATGGTTCCCCCTCCTTGCACCATAAGTATTGAATTCTTCAGGTTTTACTCCTCTCTCTATCAAGTATTTTCCAGCTAGGCTGTCTACAGGTATTGAGCCCGCTGGAGATATGTGGTCGGTTGTTACACGGTCGCCTAATAGTACAAGGATTCTAGCATTTCTTATATCGCTTGGCTCAGAGGGTTCGATCGCTATATCTTCGAAGAATGGTGGCTTCTGAATATAAGTAGATTTCTCATCCCAGGGGTAAAGTTCCGTCTTCTCCATCTTTATCTCTCTCCACTTCTCACTTCCAGCATATATCTTACTATATTTCTTCTTGAAATCTGAAGGATTGATCACTTTCTCAGCTACTTCTCTAATTTCATTAATTTGGGGCCATATATCTCTAAGATATACTGGCTGACCATTCGGGTCAAATCCTAGCGGTTCATTGTATAGATCGATATCAAGTCGACCAGCTATAGCGTATGCAACAACTAATAGAGGGGATGCTAGGAAGCTCCCTCTCGTTAGTGGGTGAATTCTACCTGCAAAGTTTCTATTACCGCTCAGAACGCTTACCGCATAGAATTGGTGAGATTTAATTGCGTCAGCAATCTTTGGTGGAAGAGGTCCACTATTACCTATACAGGTTGTGCATCCGAATCCTACGACATGGAATCTTAAAGCTTCAAGATACTGGAGTAGACCCGCTTTTCTAAGATACTCTACTACTACTGGGCTTCCAGGAGCGAAACTCGTCTTAACCCAAGGTTTAGTAGACAAGCCTCTCTCAACCGCCTTCTTTGCAAGGAGACCTGCACCAATCATTAACGTGGGGTTCGAGGTATTCACACAGCTTGTTATTGCAGCTATTACGACGTATCCATGTGTTAGGTCAGTTCTCACACCGTCGAACTCTAATGGAGCTCTCGAAAACAGGTCTACGCTGACTCCTCTCTTCTTTGAATCCTCAATATATTCATTTAATATCTGCATGAATCTTTCTTTAACCTTCGTCAAAGGGATCCTATCCTCTGGATTCAGCGGTCCAGCAATTGAGGGTTCTACTTCACTGAGATCTATAGTTACTACATCTATATACTCCGGCTCAGGTGATGAATCGTCTCTAAATATTCCAATCTTCTTAGAGTATTTTTCTATGAATTTTACATGCTCTAGGCTTCTACCAGTAGTTTTGAGATATTTTAATGTCTCAACATCTATTGGGAAGTATGCGGTTCTCGGACCGTATTCTGGAGACATATTTGAAATGGTTGCTCGGTCTGGTGCGGATAGCTTTGTAACACTGGGTCCAGTGAACTCGACGATCTTATCTACTAGATTCTTCTTTCTCAGTATTTCTGTGATTGTTAAGACTATGTCTGTAGCTGTTACACCTTCTTTAGGTTCTCCAACTAATCTTACTCCAATGACTTCTGGTATAGAGATATAGTATGGCTGACCAAGCATTACTGCTTCAGCTTCTATTCCTCCTACACCCCATCCAAGTACACCGAGAGATGAAACCATCGTTGTATGGGAGTCGGTACCTATAACAGTGTCTGGGAAGGCGGCAAGCTTACCGTTGAAGTCAGTTAAATGTATTACTTGTGCAAGATATTCAATATTTACTTGATGTATTATACCGAATCCTGGAGAAGCAATCTTAAGATTCTTGAACGCTTTCTCCGCCCATTTCAGGAATCTGTATCTCTCTATGTTTCTTTCAATTTCTAACTCCATGTTACGTTCGAGAGCGTAGCTTGTGCCATGGAAATCTACTTGGACTGAGTGGTCTATTATAAGATGGACAGGTACAAGAGGGTTTACTATCTTGGGGTCTCCTCCAAGCTTCTTTACAGCATCCCTCATAGCAGCAAGGTCAACTAATGCTGGGACGCCCGTAAAATCTTGAAGGATTACTCTACTTGGAAAATATGGGATCTCTCTCCCTATGTTTTCTCTCCAGTTTATTAATGCTTTTACATCTTCCTCCGTGACTATTTCTCCATCCATGTTTCTAAGGAGGTTTTCAAGTAGGACTCGGATAGAGTAAGGCATTGAATTTAGATTTACGTTCTCAATTTTTGAAGGATTCCATATCCTAGCATTTCCCTTATAAGTTCTCAATATTTCACATACAGATGAAAAACTCATCATTTCTTATTTTCACCTGGCTATCTTATATGTTTTTAACATTCACAATATTGGATGTTCTTTCTTGAATTCTTTAGAGATTTATGGTAAGAATACGGGGGTAAGATGCGGGTTTTCATAAGTTTAAAACTTTAATTAGACGTTGCAGAACCTTGGAGTGGAATGCTTTTTTCCCAGCTTGTAGAATATTATGAGAAGATTGAGGCTACGTCTAGTAGGATTGAGATGACCAATCTCCTCGTTGAATTATTGAGGAAGAGTCCTCCTGAGATCATTGATAAAATCGTCTACCTTACTATTGGAGAGATCTATCCACCTTTCACAGGGATCGAGCTTGGTGTAGCTGATAAACTAGCTTTAAGAGCTGTTAAACTAGCCTCCGGTCAATCTGATAAAGTCATAAAAGAAGAATACAGCAAGCTTGGAGATATTGGATTAGTAGGTGAAAAACTTCTCCATAAGCGTAGTCAGATAACTCTTCACATGAGAGAATTAACCGTTCAAGAAGTATACCAATCATTAGAGAAGGTTGCGAGAACCACTGGAGAGGGAGCTATGGATGCTAAAGTAAATATTCTTGTAGGCTTACTATCTTCTGCAACACCCAAAGAAGCAAAGTACATTCTCAGAATCGTCACGGGTAAACTTAGGTTGGGAGTAGCCGATATGACCATACTCGATGCTCTAGCAATTTTATACGGCGGAGGTAAAGAAGCTAGGGAACTATTTGAGAGAGCTTATAATATAACTTCAGACATAGGTTACGTAGCGAAAATCGCAGTCACTGAAGGATTAGATGGGATAAAGAATGTTAAGATAACTATTGGTAGACCTATTAGACCGATGCTTGCTGAAAGACTTTCATCGGCTGTAGAGATTCTCTCTAAGATGGGTGGAAAATGTATTGCCGAGTACAAATATGATGGGGAGAGGATGCAGATACATAAGAAGGGTAGTGAAGTAATAATATTCTCAAGAAGACAGGAGAACATTACTTCACAGTATCCAGATGTTGTAAAAATGGTTCAGGAAAACGTTCTAGCAGAAACAGCTATACTTGAATGTGAGGCCGTCGCAATCGACAGAGATACGGGAGATACTCTGCCATTCCAAGAACTCATGCATCGTAAAAGAAAACATGAGATAGAGAAAGCTATTGAAGAGTACCCTGTAAGCTTATACTTCTTCGACGTCTTATACGTTGATGGAGAAGACTTAACTCTTAAACCTCTAGAGGAGAGGAGAAGAATTCTTGAGCAAATCATTAAGACTAATGAGAGAATCAACTTAAGTAAAGCAATTTTCACTGATGACCCGGCGGAACTTGAGAGATTCTTCCATGAAGCAGTCGAAGTTGGATGCGAAGGACTTGTTGTGAAGAGTTTAGGTAAAGAAGCAATATATAGAGCCGGAGCTAGAGGCTGGCTCTGGATAAAGTATAAACGAGATTACAAGAGTGAGATGATAGATACTGTAGACCTCGTCGTTGTTGGAGCATTCCATGGAAGAGGTAGAAGAAGTGGGAAATATGGAGCTCTCCTCATGGCTGCATATGATCCTGAAAGAGACGTATTTCCATCTGTATGTAAAGTTGGAAGCGGTTTCACAGATGAAGACCTTGAAAAATTACCGACAATCTTAGAGCAGTACAGGATACCTCACAAGCATGCAAGAGTGGAGACTGGGATGGAGGCAGATGTATGGTTTGAGCCGAAACTCGTCTTAGAAATCATTGGCGCTGAAATAACATTAAGCCCTATCCATTATGCAGGATGGGGTCTAATAAAAAAGGATACAGGCTTAGCTATAAGATTCCCAAGATTTACAGGTAGATATAGATTTGACAAGAATCCAGAAGATGCTACAACTGTTAAAGAACTCATAGAAATGTATAATTCCCAGCTGAAGAAGATTACGGAGAGCGCTTCTAGCTAGAGGAAGTGATAGATATGTCTCAAGAAGATAAAGAAACAGTAAAAAACCTTGCGAGAATTAAAGAGTATCTAGAGCAGAGAATTGATGAGCTTGGTAGAGAGTTGGAAATGCTGAAACAGATTGTTGAATTAGTGGATAAGGAGCTTGTTGAGAAGAGTTTCAAGAAGCCTGCTATTCCAACAGAAGTTAAAGAGCCTTCAAGAGAAATTAGTAGAGAACCCCCTAAGGAATCATTAACCAAACCTGAAATACCTATTACGCCAGAAGTTGAAGAAGGTAGAGTAAGAATCTTGAAATCGAGGACAGGGGATACGTTAGCAACAGTCTATATTTCACCGAATGAGTTGAGATTCATTATAAACCCAAACATAAACGTTACATATGATATGAAGCCTTTCTCATCATTCTTGGTGAAGAAGGTTTTAGAGGCCATGAATAAAATGGATTTAGAGAGAGTTGAGAAAGGTAGACTTCCTCCAGGTCAGGAACTCACTTACAACATTGTTCAAGATGGTGAAAGAGTTAAAGAGATAGTGATAAGGAATTTCAGAGAAGAGTACAGGCTTAGAGAGATAGTTAATGCTATTAGGTGGACTCTAGAAACAATAGTTGAGAGACAGTCTACTCACCAATAACTGTTACAACTACTTTCCTATTTCTAGGTCTAGTATCTAGTTCAACTAAGACTACTTGCTGCCAAGTGCCTAGGATTGGTTTGCCTTCACCGATGGGTATGGAGATGCTTGGACCAAGTATTGAAGCTCTCACATGGCTATGACCATTATAGTCTCCCCATCTAAGATGATGCTTATATTCAGCATTTCTCGGAGCAATTCTCTCAAATGCATTGAAAAGGTCCTCTATCAAGCCTTCCTCATACTCTATAGTAGTTAAACCTACCGTTGAACCAATCGCAAACAGATGTAAAACGCCATTCCTTACACCAGACCTGTTTACTTGTTCCTCAATCTTCCCATTTAAATCTACAATGTCACCCTCTCCAGAAGTCTTAACATTTATCTCCCCTCGATAAACCCTCATAGCCAAAACCCAATTAAAGAGATTTCTAGAGAACATCATAAATATATCTTAGATGATAACTAACATTCATAGTGTAGAAAGCATATGAAAAGGGGGAAGAATAGATACATAATTATATCGATGCTCATATTCTGTTTACTGATACTGTTTTTAGATGTAGTTCCAGGATGTAAAGCTAGCCCGGATGTAACATTGAATGTTAAGACCATAGATGGGAAGACTTTACCAAACGCTATCGTAAAGATATATAATTCTACAAACCCTCAACAATTAATCACAGAGAAGACTACTGATTCAAAAGGGAAAGCATCACTTCCAATAAATGAGACTGCGACGTACAAACTAGTAGTAGAGTATCCGAGAGGATTTGAAGTGTATACGAATAGTAAATTTGTCTACAGTGAATTGGGGGAGAAAGAAGTCAGAGTTAATGTTTTGAGTGAATGGGTTCTAACAATATATGATAAATATGGTAGGGATGTATTGGAAAATGTTGATGTAAAGATTATTCACAGAGAGAATAATACGATAGCTTATAGTCTTAAAACAGGTAGTGATGGAAAAGTAAAGTTCACATATGTTCCACTAGGAGGGGGGCCGTCAGCCAACTATCTTGTAAATATTTCATATGCTAATAGAGTTTTTGAGAAGGATTATGAATGCTCTGAAGACGAGAAAAGCGTTAGTGTTAAACTTGACCTGTATAGAGTTGTAGTGAGAGTTTCAGATGTTTTAAACAGACCTGTTGAAGGCATAACAGCTGAAATAAGAGAAGACCTCGATGAGAAACCTATCTCATCTAGTACCTCGAATTCCACAGGTCATGCAGTATTGAAATTAGTTCCAAACGGGAAATATTACCTGATAGCTAAACTTGGAGAATACGCTGTTTATCAATCTGATGAAAAAGTGATCGAAGTATACAACAATGATAAAGAATTTTCAATAACAGCTCAAGTTGTAAAATTAAACGTTACAGTATATGATTATGATGGTGAAAGCATCATTTCACATTTGAACACTGAGCTTATCGGGCAAATAAGAGACTTGGAAAACAATAAGCTTGTGTCAGAGACTTCAACTCTAAACGGAGAATTAAAGTTCAATTATGTTCCTCTGGGAAAATTTAAGCTTACTGTCACCCTGGCAGGCATAGTTGTTTACTCTCAAGATTATGAAGTAAATTCTCAGACTGCTAAGGGAAGTGTTAAGGCTAGATTCTATGATGCTAAGCTAACGATTGACGCAAGCAGGCTTGCAAACAAAACTATAGTTAACTATTTGAAAGGCGTATTGAAGAAGGAATCCTTAGAAATACCACTAGAGTTTAAGGATGGATACGTATCTTTACAGAATATTCCATCTTATAGTGGATACCTTGTTAAACTGTATTATGGAGATGTAGAAGTCTCAGAAGGAGATATTGATATTACGAAAGATGAGGTAGAAGTCTCCATTAAGGTAAGAGGTGTAAACTTAACTATAACTACTCTCAATATCTATGATCAACCTATTCCTGCTGAAGTAAAAGTTTACCTTGAGAATGGTGATGAATACTTTACGTTTAAGACTGATAATTCAGGCTCTGCAGAAGTTGGAGAATTGTTACCGATAAATTACAAGTTTAAAGCTTATCTAATGAATGTAGAGTGTGGCGAACTAGTTGTTCAACCTCAGTCCTCCACATCATATACTATAAATCTAAGAGTGAAGAACGTGTATGTCAAACTCTACGATAAAGATAAAGAATCAGCTATCCCAGATGCTTTGATAGAATTACACACAGGTAAATCAAAGACTAGCAGTACTACGAATTCATCGGGAGTCGCATACTTTAAGAACATCCCGTTAACAAAATATTCATACACAATTTATATGTATGGTTTCAAAGTTGGAGAAGGCGAGACTGAAGTAAGCTTTGAAGATAAGCTTTTAGAGTTCATTGCATCAGGCATCTTAGATCTAAGATTAGTCATCGTAGATGGAGATAAACAACCAATAGATGGTGGCAGAGTCGTCATAACAGTTGGAGACAAGGATATAGAAGCAGACGTAGACAATAATGGTCAAGCTAGAATCATCAATCTTCCAAATACTACATTATACATCAGCGGGTTATATTATAAAGGTGTCAAAGTAAAGACTGAACCAAGCGAGATCAACTTAGTAAAAGATGAGATGACGGTTCCTCTCAGCACAAACATCTATACTTTACAGGCTTCAATAAAATTGAAGAATGGAGAACCAATGAAGTTCGGTGAAGTAAACCTGTACGTTAACGGTGAAAAAACCTCAAAGATAGATCTCTCAATGAATAATCCATTAACTGAGAGGCTTCCAGGAGGAGAGCTAAAAATAGAAGTAGTTTTCAAGAACGTTAAAGTTGCATCTAAAACTTTTGCTTTCGATTCATCTAAAGAGTTAACAGTAACAGCTGAAGTATACCAATTTACAAGTACATTCTATAATACATTCGGCCAAAAATTAGCCGGGTTAAAGGTAACGATTAAAGGTGAAAAGACTCCGGTAGAGGAACTTGAAACAGATGAGAGTGGAGTTATAGATACATATCTTCCCAGTGGATCTTATAGAGTCGAAATGAGCTATAATGGATCGGAATACAGTTCTCTCATTGTAGTAAACGATACTACTAATCTAAGTATTATGTTACCCATCGATGTTCTTAACCCATTCTTCATCATTCTTCTGTCATTAGTAAATATAGCATCAATATCAGTATACTTTATTAAAAAGATTAGAAGTAAGAAGATACGTCAAAAGAAGAAAAAGGGAAAAGTAGTTAGGAAAGTGCTTAGAATATAGGAGGCGAATCTTATGAAGAAGACTGCTAGGATCCTAAACATGTTCACGTACGCACTACTAATCATATTGTTTGGGCTAGTGATTTTTGCATTAATATATAATGTTAGAGGAGAAGTTTTCCCAATCCTAGTTGTGAAGAGTGGAAGCATGGAACCACTACTAACAAGAGGGGATGTAATAATTATAGAGAAAGGTTCTCCTGAAGATATTAGAGCAGACCCAGTAAATGGTGATGTTATAGTTTTCTATAAACCTGGAACAAACATATTGATAGTTCATAGAGCTATAGCTAAAGTAGATAATGGTTTCATAACTAAGGGAGATGCAAATACTGGGTCAGACTATTTCTCACCAATACCTCCGGAATACATTGTTGGACGATGGACAGGTATAAAGATCCCCTATTGGACAGGTCTCGGTTATCTTTCATTATTCCTTCGAGGAGAAATCTATCCACCATATGGTAGAATAGTATTGATAGTCTTGATAGTTATAAATGTATTCCTAATTGTGAAAGATGTTGTCTCAAGAGGGAGAAAGAACGATCAGAGAGAGAAGAAAATAGAGCCTTAACTTGTTCTTCCATCAATGTTTCCCCAATAGTTTTCTCCAAAACTTTAATACAGTAAACTATGCCCTGCAATAGTTCAGAGACATCTATCCCTTGATCAAGATATGGGTCAATCTTACTTACGTTAACAGCTAGCTCGATTAATGCGAAAGACCCTCTACTATATGGTTCAATTATTCCAATACCTTTATATGCTTTGACTATTGTACAGTAGAAGTAGCCTTTCTTTACTTCTTCAGAGAAGTTCTCCACTTTAAACTCAATATAGGCTTCTGCATTCTTTAATCTTGGTGCATCAACTAGTTCTGCGTCTTCAATTTCTTCTTTGAGATGTTCATGCTTACTTCCTGCAAGATATTTAATAAAGACTGATGGATCTCTAGTAACATTCACTACACCTACTCTTGTATCTAGAAGGTTATTGTACGTCTTAGTTCCCTTATAAACAATGAGAAGAAGACTTGAAAGCATCTGATCTATGAATCTTAAACCAATTGGTGCTGCATTAATTTCTCCTTGCCTAGACTTAGTCGTTAAGATAACTTCATAAATGACTTTTGGACGTAGAGTTGGCAGTATCTCTTTAATTGTCGATGACTCTGACTTCATCTCTCCAAATAATATCTCTCATCAAAATATGTTTTTTGGATTAACTCAGCAAACTCTAAAGCGTTTGTCATCTAGACTCATGGGGTCCAGCCTGATAATAGTGCGGTAGCTATTGAGGAAGCTAGTAAATCTGCTGTCGCACCTGGTCTCATTTTCCAGCTTTTTCTCATCTTGCTATCGAGATCACGTATTGCTTCTAGCCCCTTTTCAGTTGTGACTCCTCCTAGATTTAGAATCTTGGAAGCCATAAATGATATTCGTTCTGCTAATTGTTTTCCACCTCTTCTCATAATATGGGTATCTGGATATTTTGAGAGGAGTTCGAGAAAAGTTTGAGCTAGAGCATCTCTCACCGGCATCTTCTTACTATTCCTTATCAGTGTTGCGGCCCCATACATTGATCTAGGATAAAGCTTAACCCACTCATATGCTACGACCTCTCTATCTATGAATGGGCTTAACGCTTTTAGAGGTGTAAGCCTGTGTTTACTTATCTCTAGATATGTTTCGTCATTTAATACGTCTAGGAAAGGTATCCTACCCAAACCTCTTGGTGAAACAAGCTTTATCGCTTTGAATATGTTTAAGGTATCCTTCCAATCCATTCTAGAAATGATTATTTTTAGATTTTTCCGAATGGATTTCAGATTTAGCGGTTTAGTTTCTGATAATGAGGAGGCAGAAGCTATAGGGGATATCAAGAGTATTGCTCCTAGATGAGTGTTTCCACCTCTCTGGCATGACAGCATTTCGTTGACCCCTTCATAGATTACTTTTCCTAAACCTCTCCCACGTCTCTTCCGACCAGTTACTGCAGCTTTCCTAAAAACAGAATATAATGCTAAGGAAGCTATGAGGAAGTGTTCAAAATATGTTTCTCTGAAATCATGGTATCTATCAACTAATCCTGGTTTAGGAGTCGTGGAGACTTCTAACAATAGTGCTGAGACGCATTTAGAAGCTATCCAATCAAACATACTATCTGACACTATTTATTCACCATCCTGTCTAGTATTCTCGGTATTGACTCAATAGTAGTGAGACCAAACTTTCTAAACTTTCGCAACATATTCCAGTATGTTAAGTCTATATTCTTAACGAGACCTTCTAATAACTTCCTTAGGTATAGTGTCTTCTTCACTCCTTCATAATCCAAGTCGAATAAAAGTATTACATGGACAGGCTTCATGGAGTCAATCATATGTAGTAATTCTTCCCTTGACTTGTAAACCATGATCGTACCCTTTACGCCTACCGCTCTTAATGCTTCAACATCTTTTTCACCTTCAACGATTATCGGAGAACCATACTCTGATTCTCTAGCAATTCTTCCAATTATTTCTAAAAGCTCTTCATAATCCTCAGTATATTTATGCTTTCTCATGTAGTACGTCCATCCAGTAATACAGGTACATTATTTTAAAGTTTCACTCTCTTCAATTGGTTATCATCTTTCTCATGATGACCGTCTTCTTCATCTATACTGATTAATGATTGCAGAGTTTAAGAAAAAATGTATCTTATTTATTATTGCATAATCATTTTCTGATAGGTAGTTCCACTGGAAAACTTACTGGATACGTCGGGAAAAAATACGCTCGTATTACAAAGTCTTTTTAGATCTTCAGTTTTCATTAGCTCTCAGGATTGGAGGTGAGAAATGAATGAAAGTAGTAACTGTTCATCTCCCAGAAGCCTACTTAGAAGCAATAGATGAACTAGTTAGAAGGAAGATTTATCCAAACAGAGCTGAGGCAATAAGAATGGCTGTGAGAGATTTTATCCAGTCGGAGGCAAACATAAGTGAATGACGAAATATTTATTGATGCAGGATTACTGAACGACGTAAAGATAACATTGATTGGAGTAGGAGGCGCTGGATGCAATACCGTCAACAGATTATCAAGCTCAAACCTTAGTAGAATAAACCTAATCGCAGCAAACACTGATGCTCAACATCTTGAGATAATAAAAGCACCCCATAAGATTATACTCGGAAAAGGAACAACTAAATTCAGAGGCGCAGGTGGAGACCCCTCAAAGGGAAGAGAAGCAGCAGAAGAATCCGTAGATGAGATTAGGGAATTATTAGAAGGTTCAGATATCGTTTTCATCTCAGCTGGACTAGGTGGAGGAACGGGGACAGGTGCAGCGCCATTAGTAGCAGAAGTAGCTAAGGAGGAAGGCGCAGTAGTCATAGGTTTCGTAACTCTTCCATTCAAATTTGAGGGAAACGTCAGGAAGAGAATAGCCCTCCAGGGACTAGAAGATATGAAACGTAACTGCCACACTGTAGTAGCTATAGACAATAACAAGTTACTAGAGCTTTATCCACAGTATAGTTTAAAGAACGCTTTCGCAGTAGCTGATGAAGTGATAAGTAACATGATACTCAGTATTACGGAGTCTATACTTAAGCCGAGCTTAATCAACATAGACTACGCAGATTTCAAAACAATAATGATGAGGGGGAATTTGGCGGCCCTCGGTATAGGCATGTCTTCAACACCGAATAGAGCGGAAGAAGCAACCTTCAATGCTCTTGAATGCCCATTACTCGACGTAACTTATGATGGTCTAACTGGAGCAATAATCCATGTGACAGGAGGGGAAGACATGAAGATCAGTGAAGCAGCTAGACCGGCAGAGATAGTTTCAGAATTAATGGGAGAAGAAGCGTTAGTCATTTGGGGTGCGAGAATAGATAACTCTCTAGACTCAAGGCTTCAAGTATCATTGATACTGACGGGTGTAAAGAATAAGGAGTCTGAGGTATCGCTAGAAGAGGCCCCAAAAAAGAGTGAAGCCTTCGATGAAGAAGAATTAGAAAAGATAATGGAAGAACTAGGTGTAAAGAATCTCAGCTGAAACTCTTTTTAATCTCCTCTAATTTTTTTATCTTTCCCAATATATCCTTTTCATCAATCTTCTTGAATAATGGTTTTGGCTGTTTGATTCTATGTCCTGGGAGCAGAGTTTTCTCGACGTCACTCCATCTTAATTCTTCAACTCTTTTATCTATATTCAGGTATTCCAATATTTTTTGAGATGTGAATGGCAGATATGGTGACATTATTACTGCGAGAGCATGAACAACCTGTATCAATACATACATAGTTCTAGGAGCTTCCTCAAGATTTCTCCAGGGAGATTTCTCATTCAAGTACTTATTGCCTTCTTGAGCTAAATGAAGAATCTCTTTTAACCCATCTCTAAACTCGCATGCTTCAACATGATCTCTGTATCTTTCAACTATACTACAACATTTCTCAAGCATTTCTTTACTATTCTCATCAAGCTGTCCTGGATCAGGAACTACTCCATCCATTTTTTCATAGATGAATGTTAGTACACGATGTATAAAGTTGCCTAAAGTACCGATTAATTCTCCGTTAATCTTTTCTGCGAAATCCTGCCACTTAAAATCTGTATCCCTAGTTTCAGGAGCGATCGCTGCTGCATAGTATCTTATAATGTCTGGCTCATATTCATTGAGTAGATCGTGAAGCCATATTACCCAGCCTCTGCTAGTTGAAAGTTTCTCTCCTTCGAGATTTACAAACTCGTTCACTACTACATTATATGGAAGTATGTAATCTCCATGAGCTATAAGTAAAGCTGGAAACAATATTGTATGGAAGAATAGATTATCTTTACCGATGAAGCAGTAGAGCTTTGTCTCATTATTCATCCAATAGTCTTTCCAAGCATCCGGACTTCCGAAAACATTCTCAGCCCAATCTCTTGTCGCAGAAATGTATCCAAGCAGGTTCTCAGCCCAATTATATATTACCTGATTCTCTGAGCCTGGGAAAGGAGCGGGAGGACCCCATTCATAATCCCTGGTTATATCTTTATCTCTTAATCCTTCTTTTTCCAACCATGAAATCGTCTTGTTGTATGTTGCCCTCCTCCAATACTTTTTGACTTTCACATATTCTAGTACTTTAGATGATAATTCGCTGAGTTTGAGAAAGTAATGTGTTTTCTTAATTATCTCAGGTTTCGTTCCACATAGAGTGCATTTTGGTTCAAGTATCTCGAAGGATTCATACCATGACCCGCATACTTCACATACATCTCCATACTGGTCTTCTGCTCCGCATTTTGGGCAGACTCCTTTCACGAATCTGTCTGGAAGAACCATCCTATCTCTAGGGCACCACCATTGCTTAATCTCCTTAGGATAGATGTATCCTTTCTCCCATAATCTAATGTAAAATTCTCTTACGGTCTCATAATGTATGGGCTTACTAGTCCTTGAGAATATGTCAAAGCTTATTCCAAGTTTCTCGAAGACTTCTTTCTGAAGTGGATAATATTTATCACATAATTCTTTAGGAGTCATATTCTGTTTAATAGCTTCTAGAACGATGCTGCTTGCATTCTCATCTGTACCACATACAAACAAGACTTCATCGCCTAACAATCTATGAAATCTAGCATAGATATCAGCTGGTAGGTATGCTCCTGCAAGATGCCCGAAATGTCTAGGAGCGTAGGAGTATGGTAGAGCTGCTGTAATCAAGTATCTCGCTAGAGCTTATCACCTCTATATGTTGTATGTAAAGGTTATTTTTTAATTTAAGCTAGGTCTCCTTCTGTGGGTTTAAAGGTTCAAGCCTTGCTTCAACTTCTTCTGAAGAAATCTCTGATTCAAGTAACAGTCTAGCCTCAATTTCTTCGGCAAATTCTTTAGCTAACTCTTTTTCCACAGATATTAGTTCATCGACTAAGTCTATCGGGAAAGGTATTCCAGTCGCAAGATTAACATTCTTAAAAGCATATGCTAGAACAATATCAAGATCTACATCTTCACCAAGCTCCAAGCAGATAGGGGCCGCATACCTTGATAATCTAGCATGTATCCTAGGTCTACTAATGATCTCTCTTACAAGCTCTTCACCAACCTTGTCCTTTGCAATGTCAAGCGTGTTAGCTAAGGCTAAGTCTGTTGTTATCTGGACTCTGAGCTTGCGGTCAACATACTCAAAAGCATTCTTCTTATTTTGGTCTACACTGTTTTCTTGACTGATTATTCCTTTCCTAAGCATTTCATCATACCATGTTACAAGGCTGGTATAATGTAAGTAGCTCCATTCATCTTCTACTATATCTTTGTAATCAAAGTATTTGCCGACGGGGAGTAGGGATCGAAGTATAGACCTATCATTCCTATTCAAGACATATTCTTTCCGCCACGTATTAGAGAGAATCCATCCATCTAGAGCGCTTGTTCTAATTCTCTTTATCACGCCTACTGCTTTACCTGTTTTGACAAGTCTTCTAGTCAAGTTTAGTACATGGTCTATGAGTTCCCCGCCTGTCCTATATTCTTCTATTCCAAGATTTCTTAGATCAAGCTTTTTTACCTCGCTACATCTTGTTCTGAACCCATAGAATGAACCATCAATAAGCAGTAAGTCAACATCATATTTTTTGAGACATCTTAAAGCCATCTCTCTTTCTTTTGCAGTCATAAAGAGTGAAAGGATCTTCTTAGTCTGCTGAATCCCTCCTATTTGATTAATCATCATATATCCTCCTTCCATACTTTCATCATCTTTATCCGAGATTACGTGACCTCCATCGAATACCATGTAACATGCAGTGTATACGCCGATTCTATAGCCAAGTCTCTCACTAAACGTAGGTGAGGAAGAACCATCTACTGCTCCAACCCTCAAATCCCTACTCAATACTTCAGGTATATCTCTAAACTTCAGTAAATTACTAATGCTTGAAAGCTTCTCTCTTTCAGATTTAATCTGTTCCGCAGTTCTTGTAGCTGCTTTTCTAGCATACTCGTAAAAATCCATCTGAAGCTTGAAGGGTAACTTACTTATAGCTGACCGCTTCTCATCTTCGAATATCTCTATTCGCCTCCAGAGACTATAAGCGGCAGCCCGTTTATTAAGGTTCCAGAGCAAAGTAATGTTCTACGCATGTTTTATCGTAGCTGGAAGCTTATCAGCAAGGGTATGGGTGAGGGGTTCATTCTTCCTAAAAAGTAAAAGTGTCCTTCTGGTAGAGTTAGTAATGTTTCTGGAGATATGTAATAGGATGCGGCGAGTTTTTGTGCTTCTTCTACGTCTAATGGATGTATTCTTCCAATGAATTGTGTATTCAGGTTTCTTCTTACAGCAGCGTTTAACCCTATCTCTCCAGCCATTCCCTGCGATAATATGACTATTGATAAACCATAGCTTCTCCCTAGAGCGCATAAGTCTATAATCATGTCTGTTGTATCTCTCTCTATACCCCTCGGTTGCCAGGGAGCATACTGGGGTCCCTCATCTATTACTAAAGCAATGTTCAGAGTTTGCTTTCTCTCCATTAGTCTCTTCAAGTATTTTGTTATAGCTATGAAAACTGATAGTTTCTGCTCTTTGATACCCTTGCTCATATCAATTACAACTACACCTTTTTCTTTTACTTTTTGAACTATTTCCCAAGGCTCAATTGTTCCGAGAAACCTCTCAAATTCTTCTTCAGTGATTATCTCGAAAGATGATTCAAGTCTATTTAATTGGAGCGTTTTAGTGTCTTCTTTGACTCCTGGAGAATTCAATATTATTTGTTTAGCTTTCTGTAAAACTAACTGGCGGCTTTCAGCCGGGTCTCTACCTCTCCATTCTACTTGTCTCAGAGCTGTTTCAACAGCCGCAGCGACAGGGTTTTCTTCTCTATCAATGTAGTGGAAGTTTTTCGTTAAAGCTCCAAAATATCTTACAACCGTCATATTGTCTATCTTTATTTGATCGAGAGTAAACGTTGGCTCGAAGTACGGTGCATAATCACTTCCCTTCCAATCCATTACGATTACATCGTAACCTGCATTTCTGAGTAGAGGGATTATTTCATATCTTGTTAGGTAGCTCTTACCTGAGCCTGTTACACCGAAGACTCCGATATGATAATTTATGTATTCTTTGAGAACTGGAACTTTCCAATTCGGCTTTCCCCAATAATGTCCTATAAATAATTCGCTCTTCCCTAGATAATGCATAGGGCTATCCTCGTCTGTGAATAGCTCAACAATAGATGTTGGAGCAATTATCATTCTATTCTGAGATATGCCATTCTCAGTTATCTCGCCGATGACTTGCAGTTTAAAAAGAAAGTATTCTTTTACACTACTCGGGATCCTCCTACTTTTTGCATATGCTACACCCGGCGTGTAGGCTCCAGTTCTCAGGCTCTCATTTATCCCTAATCCTCCTCTACATACTGCTAATACGTTTGCTCCATTCTTATTCCTAACCAAGACTAGGCTTTCATTCTTTACTTCTTTCTCCATACCATCATATAATACGACTACTGCAGATGATTCACTTGCACCACTACCTACTATGCCGATCGGGATAGGCATCTCGGGTATTAATGTATCAGAGTTTCATAAAATGATTTCTATCCCTATTCCCCAAACAGGCTGGCCAAGAGAAAGCTGAACTAAGAATCGGTTAAACTTAAAAAGAGCCCATTCCAGATAACATTGAGGATTAATAGGTCATGACCATTGAAGGTTTCATAGACTTGCTATATGGTTCCCTATTCTGGCTCTCCCTCTTAACATTCCTGCTTATAATATTATACATTCTCTATAGGGAGATTTACAAGAAGTAAGATTTAACAATCAGGTAGCATATACTTTTTATGAAGCAGTATTGCTGACTCAAGCTGACCAGAAGCTCGTGGAATCAGTCTTTAAGAGATACTATCTAGAGAAAGCTAGTACAGTATATGTTCCAGATAGGATAAGTGAGAGAGAGTTTGGATACTTCCCATTCTGGGATAAGACAATGATTAGGCACATTTATGTGGATTCCCCAGAGAAGTTGAGACAGCTCTTAGTCAAGAACACGCCCCTCCACGTATATCATTCAGCAGCTTTCTACAAGTATCCGAGTGCTCCGATGGAAGAGAAGGAGTGGATAGGAGCTGAATTAGCATTTGATATAGATGCAGACCATCTCAAGACGCCGTGCAATAGAAAACATGATGTAAAAGTATGCCCTAAATGTTTTTCAACTCATCCTACTGAATTCGATAAATGCAGTAAATGTGGTAGCGGGTTAGAAGAGGTTGAATGGGTTTGTGAACTATGTCTAGAAGCAGCCAAAGAAGAAACAAGGAAGCTATTGAATTTTCTAGAGGATGACTTAGGCTTCAGTAAGATTAGGATAGCCTTCTCAGGTAATAGAGGCTACCACATCATAGTCATGGATGAACAGATCCTAGAGCTTGGACAACAGGAGAGGAAAGAGATTGTGGACTACATTACGGGGACCGGTATTTCATTAAGGTCGCTAGGATTTCCTGAAGACTCTAGAAAGAATAGGATGATAAGAGTAGTTGGACCCGACGTATCTGATCCTGGATGGAGGGGGAGAATAGCTCGAACAGCGATCCAGCTTGCTTTAAAGCCTGATCTAGATGAACTATCTGAACTATCTGGAGAATATACTCTAGCCAAGAAGTATATAGATGTATTGAAAGATTCCTCAGAAGAATGGAGTGAACGATGTGCATGGGATGTTCTACCGAAAAGCGTCGTAAAATTCTTAGCTAAAGCAGCAATAGCCTACGCTTCTGCGAGGATCGATGTTGTAGTTACCTCAGACATTCATAGACTAATCAGGCTTGGAAACACTCTTAACGGTAAATCTGGGTTACTCGCTAAAATAATTGAAAATGATGAGCTTGAAGACTTTGACCCATTTTATCATGCTGCTGCATTACATCAAGATAGAAGAATTGAGGTATACGTTCTGAAAGCTCCAAAATTTAAAATACATGGAGAAGAATACGGTCCATATGAAAATGTAAAGGTAAGGCTTCCACTTCCCGCGGCCACACTCTTAATAACAAAGAAATTAGCTACAGTATCGAGGCTGGCTGCAAACTAGCTTTAAATGAAAAAACACCTTGGAAAACAATTTTATTATCTGAGTAGTTTTATAATTATCGGAAGATGTCAGGTGAAGTATCAGTCTACGAGTTAGTCTATGAGCTTTGGAAGATAGAGAATTCTGTAGATGAGCTTGGCAAACTACCTGAGGGGTTCGAAGACAAGCTAAGAGAATATTTCTCAAGATTGAAAAGCTATCTAAGAGTCTCTGATAAGACTATGTTGTCTACGAGTTTAAGAGAAGCTGAAGTAGAAGCTGTAGCTAAACTTGTTCAATCACTATTTGAAGTAAGATTGGGTAAGATTATTCGAGCAGTAGAGTCTGGTTCTTATCCTGAGAATATGTCTGGATTTGAAAAGAATATCTATATGTCTCTCCACAGGATTCTAACTGAACACAAGAGATATATTGAGTCTATTGTTATGGCGACTGCTTATAGTGGATGGAAGACTATTGAGTCAGACTATGATGTTGTATGCTTCCAGCAAGATTTTCCTCAGATCGTTGGAGAAGACTTAAAAACTTATGGACCATTCAAGAAGGGGGATATAGCTGTTCTCCCAAGAGCCAATGCTCAAACCCTTACGGTTAAGGGTATAGCATATAAATTGACTATCATGACTCCAGAATTGGAGGGGGGATAGAGAATATCTCAGAACCTTCTACTGAGATTATCAAGCTGCTTATGGTTACTTGTTTAATCTGAGATTGGAAAGGCGTATAGATCTTCATAAGATTCTTTCTAGGGTTAAACAATGTTAGCAGACCAATCCCTGAAAAATTATAATTAATATCATATAAGTAGCATAAGATACCAGCTTTGTAAGTTTTACAGATTTCTTCTAATCCTTCTTCCAGGACTATTCCTTTGTCTTCACTGAAAGAATTTATAAGCTTGTCTATAATTGAAGCTATCTTGTAGGATCTATTCTCACCCGTGATGTATCTTAATTCAACCCATGAGATTGGGATAGAGCGAATAATTGATTTTCTTAAGAATTTTTCATACATCATCTCTCTCAATTTCTTTCTAGCTTCTAAGCTTCTCTTTCTAACCATTAATGGTGGAGGAAGTTCTCTAACCTCCAAAGTATGATGCTTAAGATGTTCTCCTATTTCTTGACAGGTCTCACCTACTATTATCAAGTAGTCTGGGTTGAAAATTTGCACTAATTCTTTTTTATGAGTGATTGCTCCTTCTCCATGAAGCCAGCCGTCAACATCTATTACAAGCTTTTGAGGAGAGTATTTATTTAGTAAGTTGTTGAATAGCCGTTTCGCACATTCTAGATGCCTGCTAACTAAGGGTGTGGGCGAAGTATAACCGAATGCTTCCATGTATTCAGCTCTAGCCTGTGAGATGTCTGGTATTGGATTTCTCAGAACCGTATATCCCATGGTTGTGGGAGGACAAATGTTTGACTGCCCTACGTCTAGATCGATGAAGATGCACTGCATCTTCCTTTTAAGGAATATATTTAATGCTAATGTAGCGAGAGAGGTTTTACCTGAGTCAGGCGGACCAATAAACATTAAGATGGATTTGTCTGATTCAGCAACTTCATTAATGATCTTAATCCATCCTTCCGGCACCGTGTTACCATCCACTTCCTCTATTGATCCACCTTCTCCGAAGGTGTACTCGATGACCGAATCTTCATGAGCATATACAGGTCTAGACCTCCAACTCTTAACAACGACCTGCTTCTTTGGAGGCAAAGGGTACTCCAGTATGGATGCTTTACCTTCGAGTAGTCTTAAAGATGCTGGACCATTGACTATTAGAGTTTTACCAGATTTCAAATTATGAATCGGCACTATATCCCAACCCTCCTTAACTTCAACTTCTTCCTAAGGGATAACATTATCGCTGAGTATTCATCTTTGCTTAAACCTTTCTCTCTGGGAATCACTCCTCTAGTCGTTCTAAATTCATCAAGAACTTCAATCCTTAATCCTTCAACACCTTTAAACTGTCTAGTCATTACTTGCAGCAATTTTGATAATTCTTCCTGAGTTGTTGTTGAGCCTATTACGATTATTTTCTCATCTGCTTCTCTATGTCTCTCTAGAAAAGTCTTTATATCTTCAAACATGCTTTCCTCATTGAAATAAGTAGAAGTCTTTATAATCTTGCTATTTACTAAGTAGGCAACACCAATAGTTTTTCCTGGGTCAATCGCAATCAACACATTCCGATATATTTCAACTTCATTCAATACTTCTATAACTCTTTCAATCAATTCCTCTAGGCTTGGGTAATCTTCTACATATAGAACCCTACGCTTGACATTTTTTAATTGAAGTTCACTCTTCTTTGCTACGACAACTAAAACTGAAAGGGGAAGTTCATCAATATCGAGAATGTGAATCGTCTTTACACCCATCTTTGACGCTGCTTCTCTGAATAAACTTGCAAACTTCATATCCAATGTTACTAGCCCCACAATCTTCCTCATTCCAATAGGATCTTATGGAAACAAGCGTTTAATAGCTTCTACTCTAATTAAATTGTGGTGGTTGAGATGGGTCGAAGGAGGAGAAAGATTGTTAAGAAGAAGATCATAAAGCCTCCTCCCAAGATATTCCTATGCCCAATCTGTAATGTTGAAGCGGTCACTGTAAAACGTATAAAGGGTGAAGAATATGTCGAAGTATCTTGCAGTAACTGTAAAGCCAAAGCAAGAGTTAGATGGTATCCAGCCTACAGTGAAGTAGATGCATACTCTGAATTCTATGATATAGTTACTGGGAGGAAGAAAGTTGAAGTAGTTGAAGAGACTACATCTCAATCAAAAGAAACTACTTTAGAAATAGAAGAGCAAAGTATTCAAGGATCAGGCAATGAGGCTTCCGATGAAGCACCAGTTGAAGAAGCAGGAGAACAAGACTAATTTAACCTCAGGCGGAAGCAATATATTTATCGATGTATGAGTGAGTATTGGCAATGTCATCGAATACTGGGTCAGTGAAGATCGGGAGAACGGAGAGCTATCTACTAGAGAGACTTGAGAAAGGACCTATACATTTAACTCTACTCGATCCTGAGAGTATCACAGTAGATAGAGCTGTAAAGATTGCAAAAGAGGCTGAGACGGTCGGTACCTCAGCGATAATGGTTGGAGGTTCAACTGTATCTTCTCAGAATGAAATGGATGAATTCATACTAACTCTAAAGAAGAACATCAAGATACCAGTCATAATATTTCCAAATAATGTTCAAGCATTAACGAGATATGCTGACGCTGTCTGGTATATGTCCCTATTAAACTCCGTAGAATGGTATTACATTATTGGAGCACAGATGCAGGCTGCACCATTCATTAAGAGGCATCAGATTGAGGCAATACCCTTAGCTTACATTGTTTTCAGAGGAGATACGGCTGTATCAGCTATAGGTAGAGTCTTGCCTATCCCCGACAATCATCCAGAAGTTGTAGTAGCTTACGCTTTGGCAGCACAGTACCTCGGATTTAGGTTTGTGTATCTAGAAGCAGGTTCAGGAGCTGTTCAACCCATTCCACCAAATGTTATTAAAGCTGTAAAATCTTCTATTAATATACCCTTAATCGTTGGAGGAGGGATAAGGACTGAAGAACAAGCTCGCCAGGTCTTGGAATCTGGTGCAGACATAATTGTAACTGGTACAATAGCTGAAGAGGACTTGGATAGACTGAATAGAGTTATATCAATTGTAAATCGTTATAGACGTGATTAAAACTCTCGAATAATATTTTATCCTCGAATTTTGTAGATAATCGTAACAATTATATTGAAGAATCAAAGTGAATATTATTGTGAAGAGTAGAGTTGTCAAGATATTTTGATAGAGTATCGACGGGAATTCCTAGACTTGATCAAATGCTTGGTGGAGGACTGATTAGGGGTAGGACATACTTAGTGACAGGTGAAACAGGAGTAGGTAAGACTATATTGAGCTTACAATTCCTCCTCGAAGGCTTAAGACAGAATGAACATACGATATATGTTTCACTAGATGAAAGAATTGACGGAGTTCTTAACGGTGCATTATCTCTGGGATGGGATTTCTGGGAATATATCCAAATGGGTTTATTCCATCCATTTGAGTTTAGATTGTTTACATCTGACTTGAAAAGATTTGGAAAGGAGAGTAGAGCATTCGTTGAGGCCATAGAGAAGATCGCACATGGGAGACCCATCAGCAGAATAGTCTTAGACCCGATATCAGCATTAGCTTTAGGAGCAAGAGAAGAATTTATAGTCAGAGAGTATCTTAGAGAAATCATAAACATGCTTGAAGAAAAAATGGGTGCAACTACACTTCTCACATGCGATATACCTACTGCTTCAAAGAAGTTAAGTAGGTTCGGGTTTGAAGAATTCCTCTCTTCTGGAGTAATAGTTTTAGGTGTAGTGAGATTTAAAGGAAAACTATTGAAAACGATATATGTTAGAAAGATGCGTTGGTCTATGGCTGATTCTGCAATATACACTTTTGAGATAAGACCTGAGGAGGGAGTAGTAATAAAAGAGCCGCTCTCAGAATATATTGACACGGCCTCACTTGAGTTGTAGATAGGATATAATTAAATCATACGTCTGGAGATAGTCTTATTGAGATGAGAGAATGGGTTTAACAGTATTGGAGAGAGAAGCTATAAAAAATAAAGTCATAGAAGTTCTGAAAAATGTTTACGACCCTGAAATCCCGGTAAATGTGTACGACTTGGGGTTAATATATAATATTGAAGTAGATGAAGAAGGTAGAGTAAAAGTAGATATGACGTTGACAGCTCCTGGATGCCCTATAGCTGGAATGGTTTTAGCATCTGCTGAATCAGCTATTAGAGAAAAAGTAACTGAAGCTAAAGAAGTCTATGTTAAACTTGTATGGGATCCTCCTTGGACACCGTTAAAAGTAACCCCTGAAGGACGTGAATCCTTAAAGAAACTACTTGGATACGACCTTGTAGAAGAATGGATTAGAGCAACTTCTCAAAGCTAGAAACATAGAACAGGATAGCCTATAAGGATAAGGCTCCCCTCAAACTGTTACCATTATTGGGAAGAAGCTTAGAAACCTAAGGGCCATGGCCAACAATACTTAACAACAATCCTTGTCCATTTAAACAGTATTATTTGGAAACTTTACAATTAGTCAGATATAATAAGTTGGAGGATGCTTTGTCGCTTGGTATATGATAGATAAGATACCGATAGAGTTAGCCAGTTACTATGATGGGCTGCTACAGAAGATAGAATATCAAAAAAAGATCGCTATGGAAGCGAGGAGGAGGATTGCTTCTCCAACCCCGCATATTGAAGTTCTCTTCGCCAGAGACCTGGCGGAAAGAGTTGAACTCCTAGTTGGACCTAAGGGAGTAGCTGACAAGATAAGAAGATTATTCGGTAAGATTCCATTAGAGAAGTTGGCTTTAAGACTAGCAGAAGATATTTTAAAAGAATCTGGAAAAGAAAAAATCAATGAAGAAGTATTGCTACAAGCTATTAGAACCTCTTTAGCTATTCTTACCCCACCATGTATAACTGCTGCACCAACAGAAGGCATAGTTGCTGTTAAGATTAAGAAGAACCTTGACGGATCAAGATATTTAGCAGTATATTTTGCTGGACCGATAAGATCTGCTGGAGGAACAGAGCTTGCAGCAGTCGTAGTCCTAGCAGATTATGTAAGGAGAATCGTAGGACTTGACAGATATAAGCCAACCTATGAGGAGATAATGAGGTTCATTGAAGAACTGAGATTATACAAAAGAAAAGTTTCAAGGTTCCAGTACAATGTTCCAGACAATGTCATAGAATATGTTTTAAAGAATCTTCCAGTAGAAGTTACTGGGATACCTACGGACAGGATACTTGTATCATCTTTCCGCAACCTACCAAAAGTTGAAACAAACTATCTTAGAGGTGGAGCATTGAGGGTTATAAATGATGGTATTGCAGGTAGAGCTAAGAAAGTTCTAAAACTTGTAGAGAAGATAGGTCTAGATGGATGGGAGTGGATAAGAGAAGTAATAGAAATAATGGATGCGATAAAAAATGAAGATGAAGGCCATTTTGATGAAGTAGTAGGCGGTAGGCCTATAATATCTTCTTCAGACAGATTCGGCGGTTTAAGGATTAGATATGGGAGAGCAGCTTCAACAGGCTTAGCCTCAGTAGGATTACACCCTATGACGTTAGAGATTCTTAAATGGTATATCGTTTCAGGAACTCAGCTAAAACTAGATTATCCAGGTAAGGGCGGGATAGTAGCTCCAGTAGACTGCATTGAACCTCCCATCATATTAACTACGGATGGCGAGGTGTTAAGATTAGATAGTTACACGAAGTATGAAAAAGTTAAAGATAAAATCGAGAAAGTACTTTTTCTAGGAGATATACTTATCTCTGTAGGAGATTTAATTGAGAATAATGTTAAACTCTATCCACAGGGATTCTGTGAAGAATGGTGGTGCGAAGAGCTTAGATTCAAGATAGCAAGTATTGGAAAAAGCATTGATAAAGATATACTCGAGAAAGCCTCGAAGTTTCTTGAAGACCCATTCAATAACATTCCAAAAATTGAGGAGGCGGTAATGCTTAGCTTAAAACTCGGCGTCCCACTCCATCCAAGATATACCGCTTTCTGGCGAAACATCAGAGTTCAAGACTTAAACATCTTGAGAAACTGGTTAAAGAATAGTATCAAGAATCTAATCCATAAGAATGGTGAAGTATACCTTCCTGGGACTCAAAAGATAAAAGAGATACTGAATAGTGTACTTATTGAGCATAGAGTTGAACTTGACAGGATAGTTTTCTCGAATAGCTGGCTTAAAGCACTCATCGTGACACTTCGACCATTCAACGATATTCAATTAATAGGTGAAGACCCTCTCGAAGTCTTAACTAAACTTTCAGGAATAACTATTGAAGATAAAGCTGGAACATTCATAAGCGCTAGAATGGGTAGACCTGAGAAAGCTGATCAAAGAAAAATGAGTCCACCTGTAAACCTTTTATTCCCGATAGGTTCAACTAGTAGCCCATCTAGAGACCTTGTAAACACTATGAATAACAATAATAGTAAGATAACAGTTGAGCTTGTTAAGAGAAGATGCTCCAACTGTGGTAGGAAGACATGGACTGCTAAATGTCCTGAATGTAGAATACCAACTGAGATAATTGGGGAATGTCAATCATGTGGTTCAGAGAAAAAATACGATGAAGAAGTAACTTGCCAGAAATGTAGAGGCAACATTACGTATAGTGAGAAATTCGTAATAAACATAGCTGAAAAACTATACGAAGCATCAAGAGAAATCAATGAACCGCTTCCAAGCAAAATTAAAGGTGTTAAAGGATTGAATAGTTTAACTAAGACTCCTGAAGATCTTGCAAAAGGGATACTGAGAGCTAAGTATGACCTCTATGTTTACAAGGATGGAACCACGAGATTTGATGCAACGAATGCTCCATTGACTCATTTCAGACCATGTGATATAGCGGTATCAGTAGAGAAACTTAGGCAACTAGGATACACGCATGACATATTTGGAGAACCTCTCACCTCTCCCACTCAAATTATCCAACTTAAAATCCAAGACATTATTATACCTCGTAAAGCTGCAGAATACTTGTTCCGTGTATCCAAATTCATTGATGATGAACTTAGAAAACTTGCTGGGATGGATCCATACTATAATTTTGAGAAACCCGAAGACATAGTAGGCGAACTCGTAGCTGTTTTATCACCCCACACATATGCTGCGTCAATTGCGAGAGTTATAGGTATAATCGATGGGCTAGTATGCTTTGCGCATCCAATCCTTCACGCAGCTAAGAGGAGAGATTGTGACGGAGACGAAGATAGCATTATGCTTCTGTTGGATCCTTTGATCAATTTTTCAAGACTTTATTTACCGAATAAGGTTGGGGGAAGAATGGATTCTCCACTTTTGATAACCTCGATAGTTTACCCTGGAGAAGTTGATGAACAAGCTCATAACCTAGACGTAGTAGATAGGTATCCTCTAGAGTTTTATAAGAGGGCTAGGAGAGGCGACCACGTATCTAGTGTAACGAGCATTATTCCAACAGTCAAGAGCTACTTGGATAGACTAGAATCCTACGCTGGGTATCGATTCACTCATCCTCAGAGTTCTCTAGTGACCGCTGTAAAAGAATCAGCGTATAAGAGGCATTCATCTATGCTTGATAAACTCATTGGTCAGATAGATATTGCTGAGAGACTAGCAGGTGTAGATGCTGCTTTAATGATTGAGAAGATAATGGAGACACATTTGCTTCCAGATATAATTGGAAATGCTAGAGCATTCTTTACGCAGGAGTTTAGATGTAAGAAGTGTGGAGCAAAATATCGGAGGCTTCCAATAAGTAGTCGGTGTAACAATTGTGGAGGAGAACTATCGCAGACTGTTTTCAGAGGAGCTATAGAGAAATATGTAGAGCTAACACAAGAGCTTCTAGGTAAGTATGTTAGAAATCAGTATCTGAAAGAGCAAGCACTCATAGCCATTGAAAGTATTAGGAAGATGTTTGCAGTAGAGGAGACAAGTGAGACAGCTGCAAGACAAGTTTCCCTAGAGAAGTTTATGTAGTATGGCCAAGCAGAACAAACAAATATCTAGGAGATTGAAGAATGTAGTATAGATGTCTTCAGTCAATCCAAGAGCATACCTTGCAAGAATAAAGAATGTTAAAAGAGGTATAGATACAAGGTCGAGAATACTCGAGTTGATTCAATCTAAACCTTTAACCCTTAAGAAAATAGCTGAGACAGTTGGTAGAAGCAGTTCATCAGTAAGAAGACATTTAAAGAATATGGAGTCTGAAGGAATTGTTAAATCCCAGAAATACAAAGGTAGAACAATCTGGATATCTACAGGTGTAGGTCAAAAAGCCATAGAAGAAACATACTAGAAGAAAATATTTGCAATTATAATCATCGCTATCATCATTGCTGCAAGAATCAATACTAGTTCAGCTCTAATCTTTATTCCCTTAATTTCTTCTTCAAAGAATCTTAATAGACCAGCAGCTGACTGAGGCATCGGTGCTTCTCTTCGTCTCCTTCTAGCGCTCAACTTCTTGGCACCATTCGTAAATTATGAAAACCCACTTATAAACATATTATATTAATAAGCTGTCTAAAATGCGGAGAGTGCTCACAGTCTAAAAGAGGCTAGACTGGCATGCTTCAGAGATAGGTCTAGCATTTATTCCTCTTCTCCTGAGATTATGAGAGAATTCTTCAGCATATCCATAGATTGTGTAAACTTTTTTCGGCTGACTCTCTAAAACATATTTTACTAATCCATCGTAATCCGAATGACCGCTGAGCGGGAAGGCCATATCATAACTTGAATACCTATATCTTAAAGCCCATCCAGAGGCCACAGCCCATCTAACTCTCCTATCGGTTGGAAGATCTTCTCTAAAGCTTGAAACATATACGCATCCGCCTTGTTTCAGTATTTCTTTTGACTCATCATTGTTTATGGAGAAGTATTCGAGAGATATGCCGTGCTCATTGTATTTCTCAGATATTCTTGAAACCGAACTGCTTGCAACCACTGGGATATCTGTATATGTATTGATTATTCTTATTATTTCTTGACTTTTCCCAAGAGAGTAGACTTTAAATGCAGGTATCTCCCCTGAAGAAATTGTTTTGAGAACCCATTTAACAATATTAGCGTAGGTCTTCTCTCTACTCGGAAATCTATAATAAGGTATCCCATAAGTTGACTCGATTACCAGTATATCAGACTCTACGGGTTCTGCACCCCTATGTAGTAAGCTGTCATAAATATTGAGATCACCTGTGTAAACTAATCTTAAACCGTCAGCATCCACTATATATTGAGCCGAGCCTAGAACGTGACCTGAAGGTTTGGCTGAAATTTCTAACCCATCCCCTATCCTAATTTTTTCCTTATACTTCAAGAGTGTCCATTCGCCTTTTCTACCTACAGCTTTTAGGATTGAGGCTGTTTCCTTACTCATTATAACGTTTTTAGGAGATAAGTTGCGAGCATGATCAAGGTGAGCATGAGAGATAAACTGGATACTCTTACCTATAGGCTTAGTGTCAAAGACTAGTCTAGAATCATTGATTTCTAAAGCTACGCCATTGCTTCTCAGAATCCTCAAGACACTCAATCTATACTTCAATTAGAATACACATATTCTTAACATTTTTCTTAGCACTTCGAAATAGTTTCGAGAAAATGAGTTTTTAATAGCTAGATATATTTAATAAGAGCATTACCCTCCACAGTCAATTCAAACCTTCCAGATTTTTGTAGAGGTTTTCTGCTATGTAGTTAAACGATAAAAATGATATTCATGTGAGATTAGAGATAATGTAAAGTAGACATGGCTTGACTAACAGTATGGGAATCGTATGAGGACTCAATCATTATCTTTATGATAACACATAGTTTATTTAGTGGGAATAGCGAACAATTAATAAACTCGCGTGATTAGTGGATTCATGAAAAATTTGAGGAAGATAAACCATACGTCGAGGCTGGCCTCGCTCTACCCTTACATAAAAGGTCTACCTGGTAGAGGAAACTTACTATGGTTAAGTATTGTCTTCATAACTATTACAATCGTCTTAGTATCATTGAATGACTTCTCGAAAATATGGATTGCTGCCGTTTCTTTTTACTCAATCCTGGCGATTAACCTATTGTTTTCAAAGATTAGAAGGGGACTAGTAAACTTTAGGAGGCTTAACGGTTTAACAACAATAGAAATGCTTCTAAACAGTATCGGGTTAACTATCAACTACCTATTCTCCGAGTTTACAGAGTTTCAAAATATTGGGTTTGCATTATTTTCATCTTTTACAGCTTTAGGAACTCTACTTAGAGGACTCGTAGTTAGAACGTTAAGTGAAGATGATCTAAGCTATTCTATGAAATATTGTGTAACGATCTCTGCATTGCTCATAATCCCATTCTTTGAACCTGCTCTAAATAATCTTTTAGCCCCCATAGTTATTGGACAATTTGTCGGGAATGCTTCATACATAGTCTACTCCTCTACTGTTAATTATTTTGCCAGAGTTCATGGATTGAAACCAATAAAACTATTATCAGCAATGTTAGCTATATTTCTCGAGGGAAAGAAAGACTCATTAGAAGAGTTAGCTGAGAAGCTTGATACAAACTCAGATATACGGGTGGATTGCTTAATCTTTAGAGAAGTCGGAAAGATAAAACCTGAAATAGCTTTAATTGTACCAGGTTTTCACCCTGGACCATTCAGAGATTTTGGTAGTAGCATACTACCATACTTGATTGAAGAGAAATTATCCAAGAAAGGTATTAAGACAGTAATCGTTAGAGGATTATCAGACCACACCAGAAACATAATATCTAGAAGAGATTGTGAATACGTAGCTGAAGAGATCTCGAAGAATATATCGAGCTGTAACTCTAAATTCTCAGAACTGTCTGGTCTAACAATGATCTTGAAGGAAGGCTCTGCAACCGCTTCACTCATACCCATTGGAGATTCAACACTTGTATTAGTGACACTTCATCCGAACGGTATGGAGGACATACCACCAGAGGCAATGGATGGAATAGATGAGAGGAACATGATTATAGTGGATTCTCACAATAGTTTCTCTCAAGATGTCAAAGAACTGGATGGAGACGGGTTCAACGATATTAAGAAAGTATTGAGGCATGCTTCAAAGATGGAGATTGATAGAGATTCAGAACTCCTCGTTGGATACAGTCAAAAAATGCTAGATGGCTATAGTTTAGAAGAGGGGATTGGTCCTCTAGGCATTAGAGTCCTATTATTCAAGAGAGATAAACAATTTACAGCCCTCGTAGTATTTGATAGTAATAATGCTGTTCCAAAAGTGCGTGAAGAAATAATGAAAGAAGCTAGAAGTTTAGGGATAGAATATTGTGAAGTCTTAACAACAGACACTCACATAGTTAATGGGATCAAGCTTGGGGGGAGAGGCTATCATCCTCTTGGAGAAGTAATACCTATAAAAGCGATATCTTCTTCAACCGTGCCAGCATTGAAAGAAGCGTTAGCAAATATCAAGAAGATGGAAGTCTCAAGAATCACGATGACGTTTAAGAATTTGAAAGTAATGTCAAACAGTTTCCTGGAAGAAGCAGCAACGAAAACCTTCAAGTCTCTTAAGTTTTTATTTCTAACGATTATATCAACGTTGATTGTTTCGGGGATCGTTACTCTACTAATGGTTTAATTTCACAAGTATATGAAGATAAAAGATTTATTCTTCTAAGTCTGGTATAAGGGGTTAGAGAAGAATTTGAACAAGGCAATGGTTATAGTTGGTAAAAAACCTAAGATGAGATATGTTACGGCATGTATTACATTATTTAACAGAGGTGAGAATGAGATAGTGCTTAGAGCTAGGGGAAAGAGTATTAGTAACTGTATAGATGTTGCGTTACTGTTAAAGAAGAGCTTTTATTCCAATCTGAAGATTAAAAACGTATTCATAGGTTATGATGAAGCAGAATTGAATGAGAATAGGAAAAGATACGTAAGCTTTATCGAGATAACGATATCTAGGTAAATAGTTATAGAGCTAGATGATTATGAATATTTGAGTAATATGTACGGAGACATTAGTAAAGATTTTACAGGCATCTTCTCAAGAGAAGTATCAGAGTTACTCAAGAAAGCTAGTAGAGTCTTTTCACGTTCTTTTCAACCATACTATCCGTTAATTGTAAAAAGCGTAGAAGGAGAAAGAGTAACTGATATCAATGGAAATACTTACATAGATTTTACATCAGGAGGAGGAAACCTACTTATATGTAGTAACCATCCAGAAATAATCCAATCCCTCTCAGAGCTCATTAAAGAAAAGAAAATCTTCTCATTTCACAAGTCTTTTAACAAAGACATTATAGAATTTATTGAAGAAGTATCGAAGATTTCACCAATAAGAGATCAAGCTAGAGCGCTAATAGTTGACTCTAGATCTGAAGCAGTTGAAGCTGCGATAAGGATAGCTAGATTATACACAGGTGGGAGAATGATAATCGGGTTCACAGGGACGCATCATGGATTAACTCTTGGAGCTCAGTCAATATCGACTGACGCATCTTCTAAATGGAAACGATTTGAGCCAGCTCCAGGTTTCATACAAGTTCCTTATCCAGATTGTTTGAACTGTTTCCTCAACCACAAGAAAGAAGAATGTAAAATAAACTGTTTAGATTATCTAGTAAATATCCTCGAACTAGGTATCTCTGAGAATTCTGCTGGAATAATTCTACAACCGTTAAGAAGTGATGGTGTCTCTCCACCTCTACAGTATGTAAAGCATCTTAAGGAGATATGCGAAGAATATAGAATACCCCTCATAATTGATGAATCCATATCTGCTCCCGCGAGAGGGGGTAGATGGTTTACCCTCGACTACTATGATGTTCATGCAGATTGCGTAGTTTTTGCTTCACAAGTCTCTCAAGGATTACCGATGGGGGTCATTGTATCGAAAAGTAGGATGCTTGATCTTGAACCAGATTCTATTGAACCAGAAGTTGGAGGAAATTTAATCGCCATCACTGTTGCTCTCACTGTTATGAAAATATTGAAAAATGAAGGGTTAATTGAACGGGCTGAACGGCTTGGGAGGCTCATCAAGAAGAGACTTGAAGAACTTAAGGAAGAACTTGAATTTATTTCTAGAGTTGATGGGAGAGGCATGTACATAGGCTTCCAGTTGATTAAGCAAGATAAACCATCAAGTATTCTTGCAAGAGAACTAGTTAACGAGTGTTTTAGAAATGGCTTGCTGGTAAGGCTGGAAAGAAAATCTACTATCGTTATCTCTCCTCCCTTAGATATTAAAGAAGAATATATAGAAAAAGGATTAGAGATCCTAGAAGCTAAATTGAGAGAGGTCTCCAAAGTTAAAGATAGACTCTAACGTGTTATCTCAAGCTTCTTCAATCTGACGCCTTCTCTATGGATAGTATAGTTACATTCTTTGCAGATTAATTTGAGAGTCTGCTTCTGAGTAGTCTTAGACTTTTTACGCTGTAATGGATATTTCTGACCACCATACCCATGGAGTTCTCTTTCATGTCTCCTCGCACCTGCAGCTAAAGCTCTATCCTTCCCCTTCTTATACAATGTCACCTTATGCTCAGTATATTTACGGCATTTAGGACAGTATGTATTAATAGTTTCAGGAATCTTCATTCTAAGATAACGTCTAAACACTTATTATTAAATATCTCTTCTCTATGTCCTAAAACGATTTAACTTACATCCAATGACTTATCATCGATGTCCACTATTGGCTATCCTATGTAAGCGAACTCATTCATGGGGTTAACCTTGACTCTTCGGAAAACTATCTACTCGAATAATACTTTTCCTTAAGCGCCTGTAATATCTTAAGCTGTTTCTTATGTTCTTCTCCTATTTCTTTTACCTCGAATTCTTCAAATTTCTCAATAAGCTCCATCTTAACTCTATCAGAAATATTTTCATCAGCTAAATTAAACAATATATTATCTTCTTTCCAAATATGCTGTTCAAGTAGTGAGATATAGTTTCCAGCGTTTTCCATAAATTTTTCTAAAGCGTTTAGAGAACCATTTTTATATTCTTCAACTGCTTCACTCATAGCTTTCACGTACCTTCTACCTTCTTCATGCTCTATTAACATGACCCCGATCGGCCCGCTATACCGTGGTATACCCGCTTCCTCCATCGCTGGGAACAGAATATTCTCTTCTTTTCCATGATGACATTTGTCGGCGAAGACTTTAATGAAATTCAATACATTCAATAAGTCCTCGACAGGCACATTTTGACCTCGACCGATTTTTCCAAGAATTTTATTCAATATTGATAACATCTCCTTAATGTGTACATGCTCGTTCTTCAAAACATCCGTAGGCTTCATGCACGACCAAGACACTCAATCAAGGCTATCCAATTTAAAACTTACATAATCACACAACCCTAAGTAGAAACGTATTAGTAGGATTGAACCATATCAATATCGGAGACATTTCGTGAAGTCTTGAATAGTTAGAATCAATTCTAAGTGTAGGTAGATATAAATTATATGGAGTTACCTTGTTTCTTGGAGTGGTGGATTATGTTGTTGATTGAGAGGGTCGTAGTCGGACCATTGATGAGTAATGCGTATCTCGTCTTCGATAATGTTAAAGGTGAGGGAATCTTAATAGATGCTGGGGATGATTCAGAGAAGATAATCGAGACAGTTGAGAAGAATAAGATTAGAGTGAAAGCAATATATGCTACTCATGGGCATTTCGACCACGTTTTAGCTGTAGGAGAGATCAAAGATTACTTTGAATGTAAATTCTATATCCATAGAGAGGATTTACCCATACTTGAAAAAGCTGCAGAAAGCTGTAAAAAATTGCTTGGAAGAGATTATAGTAATCCACCTAACCCGGATGGATACATTAAAGATGGAGACAAGATAACTGTAGGAGAATACGAGATCAAGGTAATGCATACTCCTGGGCATACTCCGGGAAGCGTATCTTATTTATCAAAAGATGCTGTATTCACAGGGGACACCCTCTTCGCTGGAGCAGTAGGTAGATATGATTTCCCTGGAGGAAATCTAGAACAGCTTCTCGATTCACTGAAAAAATTGTTGAAATTACCAGATAGCTTTTCGGTATATCCGGGTCATGGCCCCTCAACAACAATAGGCGTAGAGAAGGTTCACAACCCATTCATCGGAGAGAGAGGGTTATATAGATTGAATGAGAAGAGATAATGTAACACTTTTATCAATCGTAGATGAGGGTTTGCTGTATGTGTATGGACTGATCAAGCATATTGCAATATTTATATGAATGAAGATATCTTGATAGAAGTGATGAATGCTTCAGGATTCTTGAAGAGATTCATTATAGTGATAATTATTCTCTTAGGATTGTTTCTTAATTGGGATGAAGTATCCGATTATTATGCGATAGTTGTAGCAGGGTTTTTGACTTATCTACTATGTGAATTGTACTAACGATATAGATTGAATGAAGCATGTTAAGGAGAGATGATTCTTGAAAAGAATATCTTCGCTTGAGTTAAAACTACATGCATCTGCTTTTATAATTGGGCTTGGACTGTCTTCTCCCGCTTACTTTATTCCTATATTTCTTCAAGAGCTCGGGGCAAGTTATACTTTAATCGGGGTTATGGGAGGCATTCGGTCAACTCCTTACGCTGTCCTACCAATTCTTACAGGCTTAATTATCAATAGAAGAGACATGAGGAAGCTATATCTCTTCAGTTCAATTCTTTCATCAATAGGATTCATTATTTTATCCGTTTCTCAAAGTTACATCGAGATAGGTTTAGCCAACTTCCTCCTAGGAATATCGATGGTATTCTACTGGCCTGTAGCTGAGTCCATCATAGCTGAATTCTTCCCAGAAGACACTAGGTGGAAGATATACTCAAACTTTTCAGCTTCATGGTCTACCGCATACTTTATAGGACCTTTACTAGGTGGAGCATTAGCTGAATTAACGAGTCTTAGAATATTGTTTGCAATCTCGGGAATAGTGTGTGCAGTAGCTATACCATTCATATACTTAATGGGTGAGCTACGTTTAAAGAATAATGTAGAGGTGGAGATTATTGATAGAAGATTTCTACATGTTTGGCCAGTATATGTTATAGTCTTGCTCTTTACTATCGGCATGGCCTTTATAATTCTTCTAGCTCCTTCATGGCTCTATGAATCTGGATGGGATAACTTCGAGGTAGGAGTAGTCTTCACAGTTTTCGGAGTAATGAGAACCCTAGCATACGTATTAGCTAGCAGGCTTCAGAAGATAGATGAAGCTAAAACAATGACCTTAACTATTACATTACAATCAATAGTGACATTCTTGCTATTCTATACTAGTCCGGAGGTTGTGTTTCCAGTGTTAGCAGTGGCAGGATTGATTAACGGAGCATACTTTGTCGCATCATTCAGTATCATAAGTAAGAGTGTTGAATCAGGATATAGAAGCATGTCCATAGGTTTTCTTGAAAGCATTATAGGGATAGCATTCATAATCGGACCTACATTCATTGGATTACTACTAGACAATCTAGGTTCACTGGCTGCTTTCACTATAACCTCCATAGTTATTGCATCGGCTCTACCATTAACATTCATCTTGAAAAGAAGATAAATAATACTTGACAAAGCTATTAAATTATATTAGTCAAATCAATCAAATATTCAATTCTATCGAATATTAACTATATATTATGTGGGTATGAAGATTCCGTCTTCTCCGTTCGTATAGAGTTCTTAATGTCTTCTAGGTTAATGATTTTCTACTTAGCTGACACTGCATACTGGAGTATTCTCTCTGACGAATCTGTTAAACACTATTTCGGCGATAACTTTACAGTCATTAGCGATGTATCCTATGGCCCATGAAATATATCTAGCAGATGGAAGTATTCTCGGGTCACCTGTTAAGACTTGACTTGTTTTACTGAATTTTATTTTTTCTTCAATCTCTTTGATTACTTCATCTGCAAGGTTAATGTCGAGGCTGAGGAATGCCTTCATACATTTGTCGAAAATTTCCTGTACTATGTCTATTATCTTCTGAAGCTCTGTCGACATATTCTTGTCAAGCCATAATCCTCTCCTCTTAAGATTCAAGCATTCACGGGAGATATCGTAGATGTAGTCTGCGATCTCTTCAAGTGATTTAACTATTATCCTTGCACCTACTACGTATGCAGGGCTATCTATCCCTAACACTTTTCCAAGCTCCTTTCTTCTAAGGTAAGTAAACAGCAGCCTCACTATTAGGAAGTATAATTCATCGATTCTTTCTTCTTGTTTCTCAATATTCCTTATAATATTTTCGTCACCAATACTTATTAAGTCTGCCAATTGACTTAGCATTGATGAAACCATTACTTGAAGCCTCCTCAATAATCCTTCTATGGGGAATCTTCCAGGATCTATGAAGCTCTGGATGATTATGTTTTGAGGATTATGCTCTACTATCTCGAAAGCAGGTAGCCTGTCAATAGTCTTAGATATCTCATTTACCTGATCTTCTGTAAAGCCTTTCATTGATTGAATCCTGACAACGTCATAGCCTTGAACATAGCATCCAATTATCATTCTAGCCAATTGTATTGAGGAAGTACATAGCTCAGCATTTATTGTTGCAGTAACTTCTTTCTGCATCTTCATGGGAGGCTGGATCTTTAATGAGCCGTCAGGCTCTTCAATAATGGCCAGTAGGTCTCCCCTCTTCAACCCCTTCTCTGTGACCCACTGTTTAGGCAATGTTATACTGTAGGTTCCCTCACCTACCTGCTGTATTCTCCTATATTGCTCACTTACTTCCACGGCTATCCCCCTATATAGAACTATATACACCTATTAGATAAGATTTAAGAGACTCTAGTTATACTCATATTGCAGGAGGCGGGAGCAGAATGTTGTTAGAGCAACCCAAGATGTCTTTAAGAAGGAGCTACGCAAATGGTTATAAATACTGTTCGAGATGTAGAGTCTACTATCTGACGGACAGTGTTCGATGCCCCTACTGTGGAATCCTTTTGAGGAATTCGCCTAGAAAGAAGAAGTCTCTAAGGAATACAAAGGTTGTAAAAGTTCCACCAGAAGTTGAGAAAGAAGCTACAACAGTAGAGATAGCTGCTAAGACAACCTAAACAGTAAACATCGATAAGTCTACATAACCAGGATGGTCGGCTGACAACCATTATTGAAGAGGTTTCAGACTATTTACTAATATTTTTATCTTCGACTGCTTTCTTATTCCATTGTTATGGTTAGTCAAGACTATATCGTAGAGATAGCGAGTAAGCTTGTAAAGATTAATAGTGAGAATCCTCCTGGTAGAGAGTTTGATATTGCTAGTTTTGTAGCAGATGAACTAGTTAAGCTTGGTATGAAGACCGTGATTGACAGATTTGAAGATTCTAGAGCAAATGTAATCGGTATATGGGGGGAAGAATACCAGAGTCCCTCGATAATGTTGAACACTCATCTTGATACTGTCCCAGCTGGAGATAGGGGAAAATGGAGTTTCCCACCATTCAGTGGTGAAGTAAGAGAAGGTAAGATATGCGGTAGGGGGGCAGTAGATGCTAAAGGGATCCTAGCCTCTTTTCTTGGAGCGTTAAGAGAGCTAGCTGATAGGAGCTGGCCCATCAGAGGTAGGATAGTATTGGCAGCGGTGGCCGATGAAGAAGTAGAAGGTAAGGGTACGAAGAAGATAATTGCAAGTAATCTGAGAACGGATTACGCAATAGTTGGAGAGCCTACATCCCTTTTTGTATGCATAGCGCATAAGGGGAGACTAGTAATTGAAGTAGATTTTCATGGACGTTCAGTACATGCAAGCACTCCATCCAATGGGGTCAACGCAATCTACTATGCATCCCAATTCATAGAAAAGATTCAGAAGATAAAGTTTAAAGAGCAGCATTCTTTTCTAGGTTCTCCAACATGCACTCCTACGCTAATAAGAGGTGGAATAAAAGATAATATTGTTCCAGACAATTGTAGTGTAACTCTAGATTTCAGAATTTTGCCATCAATGAAGCCTAATAGAGTATTAAGAACTCTGGAGAAGATTATTAGGGAGGATATTCCCAGGAAGCATTTCCAAGTTAGGGTGGTAAACTATATCCCGCCTGCAGAAACTCCTACTGAAAATCTTCTCGTAAGAATAGCTCGGGAATCAATTAGGGAAGTAACTGGTAAGAGGGTTATGGTTAAAGGTTTCCAAGCAACATGCGATATGAGTTTTCTAGTAAACCATGCGAGGATACCTACTATCATTCTGGGACCGGGGAGAATAGAGGATGCACACGTAGTGGATGAAGCTGTAGAAGTGCAGGAATTAGTTAAGGCTGCAGACATATATGTTAAGATTCTGGAGAAGACTCTTAAATGAAATATTTCTTATTATGAAAGTTCAGAAGACTCTATGGTTGATGACTGGTTTCTTGACGTCTTCATTTTCCGCCATGCAGCACTTACTACCTTATAGAAATCTCGTATCCTCGCCTGTGTACCGTATCTTTCCTCTCTAAACCTCATGTGAAGATATATCTTGAATAGAAGTATCCAGTCCTTCTTTAGGTCGAGTTTGCCTGTTAATCCTTTCTGGATGAATTGGAAGACAGTATTGTATGGTTTGAAGATTTTTAAGATCGTTCTCCTATATTTTTCGAGATCTTCCAGGTTTTCTATTAATGCTTCTGCAGAGTATAAGCTGGGGATTATTCCTTCACCCAGCATTGGGTAAACTGTGCCTATAGCTTCACCTACTCCTACAACAGCTCCATTATAGAATGGTTGACAGTATTGTGGAGGAGTAATCCTGACAGGTCTGCCCACCTTCATCAAGACTTCTCCATTATATTTCTTGACGAATTCTTCAACAGCTTTACAGTGTCTCTTAAAGTAGTCTCCCGCACCAACATGGTATATTCTGTCACCTAGAGGGAAGAACCATAGGTAACCTGAAAGCCCTCTAAAAGGTTTAATGTAAAAATCGTCGAAAGGTGGATCTTTAAACTTTACACGATATTCAATGGTTGGAATATAGTATTGATTTTCTATTTTGGGTAGAAGAGATCTGTTAAAGCCTGTTGAGTCTATGATGAGGTCGTATCCATTTGGTATCGATTTCACTCTTACGTTAAACTTTACATTACAATCTTTTATCAAGTCTTCTTCGAATCTCTTCTTATCGAAGGTGCATAGACCTTTTAATCTAATGGGGTAAAGTTCTCCACCTAGGTCAACTATCATCTCTCTCCCAGTGTGGAGTAGGTAGTCATCGAAATTTAATCCGACATTCTTGGCGAAATTCTTCATAACGTTCCGAGAAGTCCCCCAAGCACACATTGGATAATATCTGGAAGGCGAAGCCATCTCGAATCCTTCAACAGTATGTTCATCTCTAAGTCTTGAAAGGAGATACGACCCCGCTACGCCGATACCTACAACAGCTATCTTCAATACTGGAAATAGCTTCAAAATATTAAAATTTAAACTTCAATGAACCCAACAAATTGGATAGACTAAAATAGAGAGGATTCTCCTAGGAGAATACAGGTAACGATTAAATTTAGCCAAATGAATGAATACATCGAGGGCCCGTAGCTCAGCCTGGTAGAGCAGCGGGCTCATAACCCGTTGGTCGTGGGTTCGAATCCCACCGGGCCCACCTTTTTATTTATCTTCTATGTAATTTTAATGGGAAAAGAATGGTGGGGGTTGAGGGTTTTCATTAGTCTCTCCATCTTCCTCCTAATAGTGAATCCTATGAGTTCAGCGAAC
>ERZ1669249.40-NODE-40-length-90434-cov-25.230629_pt1 | contig 90434 bp, 97 predicted proteins | sample MGYA00579293_ERZ1669249 | MGnify/ENA primary metagenome ERZ1669249 (study PRJEB41166, sample SAMN08046057) | hot springs metagenome | biome: hot spring; feature: neutral hot spring; material: thermophilic sediment; isolation source: thermophilic sediment from... | reverse complement strand
AGAAATGGCATTTATTAGTGCTTTAGATGTGGGATGATTAATGCCCTGAAGGGAGCACTGTAGTAATTCAGATGGAGGGTCTTTCTCCAAGCTCTTTGAAGCTGATTAGGACTTGAAGTGGGTTCACCCTGATGGAGGAAGATGCTGAGCCCTCGATGAACTCAAGACAAGGCCTGGTGAAGACCAAGAGCTATGTCTGAAAAAGACTACATAGCTCAGAACCCATCTGATTGAAACAATCAGAACTTGCATTACGGGAAAGCTTGGACTGGCTCTATAGAGTTAATTAGAGGGTTAAGATCATGATGGTATGCGGATTCTTTTCTCCACAAATCTAAATATATAGGTTGAAATTTCTCCAAGTATTATATATATGACAGCAAGTACAGAAAATATTTCTATGGACTTAAAGTATATAGAATTAAAAGTTTTAGAAATTGAAAATATCTCTTGAACACCTACTGCAAAGGCTAAGGAAGAATACTGGATCATGTAGGCTATTTCATTTGATATGCTTGGAAGGGCCCTTCTAATGGCCTGAGGAAGTATTATGTACAGGATTTCTTGCAACTTTGTCATGCCAATTGATCTAGCTGCTAAGGATTGTCCTTCCTCGATGGAAAGGATAGAGCCCCTCACATACTCCGATATGTACGCCCCGCTGCAGAGCACAAAGCCTATTACTGCTGCCCAGAAAGGAGGCAAATATATTTTGATCTCAGAAAGCCCGAAAAATAGGATGAAAAGTGTGACTAAAAGGGGAAATCCCCTAAAAACTGCTGTTATGGAAAGAGCTAATGATGAAAGCACCCTTCCACCGTAAACTCGCATTGTTCCTAGTAACAAGCCCATTAGAATACCGGCAGGCGCTGCTATGAGGATCATCTGCAATGTTGTCAAGAGACCACTCAGCAAAGATCCGAGAAATTCAGTCCAGAAATCCATTTATACCACCCAATCTGAGGAATCTGACTGCTAGATCATGCTTTGGACTAGATAGCAATTCTGTAGGCGATCCTGTATGTACTATCCTTCCATCAGACATGAAGAGGATTTCATCTGCCACTTCTAGGGCGAAGTTCATTTCATGAGTCACAATTAGGCTTGTCATACCCATGCTTGAGAGCTCCTTTATCACCTGCAATACCTCATCCGCCAACTGTGGATCCAAGGCAGATGTCGGCTCGTCATAAAGCATCAGGACAGGTTCCATTGCTAAAGCCCTAGCTATCGCAACTCTTTGTTTTTCTCCTCCAGATATTTGTGATGGATATCTATTCCAAAGATCCTCTCTTATATGCACCATATTCAGGACTTCTCTAGCTTTTTCTAGGGCCTCCTCTTTTGGAATTCTTTTGACCTTTGTGAGTCCTATCATCACGTTTCCCAGAACAGTCAAATGATTAAACAAGTTGAACTCCTGAAATACAAATCCTATCTTTTGTCTGACTTTATTTTCATTTGTAGACGGGTTTGTTATCTCCTCTCCTTCCAAGAAAATCCTCCCTCTATCGGGCTTTATCAGAAGATTTATGCACTTTAGCAGTGTGCTCTTTCCAGCACCACTTGGTCCAACTATAACTTTTGTCTCCCCTTTTCCTAGGCTAAATGTAACACCATTCAGGGCATTTACATTCCCATAGCTCTTGTAAAGGTCCTCCACCTTAAGCATGACTACACCCCAATCAATCCAGGTATTCTGAATTTCTTATATATCATGTTTAATATCCCTGTTCCGAAGTTGGTGAGCAAGATGAAGAGGATGCCAGCAAATAAATAGGGCAACAGAGCCATACCTGTTGCTATTGTCACATATCTGGTCCTAGTTAAGATCTCCATCACTCCGAGGGAAAAGCAAATAGCAGAGTCCTTTAGTATTACTGCATATTCATTGGCCCATCCAGGGATGGAGATTCTGAATGCTTGAGGTAATATCACGTAAAGCAGTGCTTGGCTTCTCGACATTCCAATGGACATGGCTGCAAGCAGCTGGCCTTTCTCAATGGATTCTATTGCGCTGCGAAATATCTGTGATTGGTATGCCCCGCTTCTCAATCCCAGCACTAAAATGCTGGTCCTCAGTGGATCAAGCTTAAGTCCAATGGAGGGAAACAACCCCCAATAAAAGAGGAACAATTGCACGAGCAAGGGGACTTCCCTGAAGAACCTCAGATAAAACTCCACCATGCATTTGAGCTTCCTTCCTCCATAAACCTGGCTCAAGGCAGCAGGTACTCCTATCAAAAATCCAAGTCCAAGACCTCCTCCCACTAAGCAAATTGTCCATAAAGCTCCTTCTACTATGAAGGGAATATAGCTGAAGAAAAAAGAGTAGGAGGTCATAGCTTCACCCGAGGCCCCACTTCTCAAGCAACTTGTTCCAATCAGGGCTGTTCATCAGCTCCTCTAGAGCGCTGTTAATCATGTTTCTAAGCCATTTATCCTCGGGTCTAGTGGCGATTGCATAACACTGAGGTGCACCTAGCGTCTCAATTACTTTCAGCTTGCCTGTTAACTCAGGATTCTTCTTGAGATATGGCTCGAGAAATGCAGAATCTGTTATCAGCGCAACAGCCCTGCCATCGAGCAATGCCTGTAGTGCCGAAACATAGGAATCCAAGCCAAGCTTCTTGAACTTGTATCCCTGAGATATCAGTCTGTTGGCCCACTCATCTGATGTAGAACCGATCTGGACAGCTATATACTCATTGGAGTTGAGTATCTCATCAGCTGGCCTATTCTCATCAGCTCTTACGACAAGCTCATGGATATATGAGTAGTAAGGAACAGAGAACCAGATCTTCTCGGATCTAGCGGCTGTGAAAGTCATTCCCGAGGCTATTATGTCTATATCCCCTCTCTCAAGAGCTGTGACTATAGTTGACCAGTCCCAGGGCTTGTAGATCACTTTCCAACCATATTTCTTGGCTATTAAATTTACTACATCGACATCGAATCCAGCTGGAGTCCCGTTTGGCAGCAGGAAGGTGAATGGAGGATAGTTTGCATCAAATCCATACACTATCACTACCTCCTGCCCTGGCTGTTCTGTGAATTTTCCCATCCCATATGCGCATTTCTGCTGTTCCGGCTTTTTATATCCAATTCCCAGAAATAATCCGAGAAGGAGGCCTACTATTATGCAGATAGCAGCTATTTCCCTTTTTCCCACTTTTTACCCACCTCCCACATTGGTGGGAGAAATTGTTTGACTTTATAAGCTTTTCCTCTCAAATCCCTCATAAGTGGGACAATGGGAGCTGATATATATGATTTTGTAGTTGTTGATTCTAAAAGCAGGATAACAATACCCCTCAGGATAAGAAAGCTTCTTGGAATAAAAGAGGGGATGAAGCTCATGATCGCAGCTAATTCTAGCAGAAAAGAGATAAGGATAATTCCTATCGTTGGAACTCAGGCAAAGGTAAACAAGCTCAGGGTATTAATGTTGGATAAACCCGGGGTTTTGGCAAAAGTAGCTACAATATTGGCCGATAATAATGTGGATCTTCTTCTGACTGAATCCAGGACAGTAAGAAGGGGGGAGCTCGCTGAGTGGGTAATAATAGCTGATCTAGTTGGCTGCAAATTGAGCGTGCCAGAGCTTGTGGAGGAGATAAAGAAGCTGGATTTTGTGAAAGAGGTAGAGGTATCCGAGATAGACTGATCTGCATATTATCTCCTTTTTCCAGATTTAGCCTTCACTTTCCACAGGACAATGAGCCCTATGAGAACTGGTGGTATCATGGCAGCAAGCCATAGAAGGATGGGACTTGGAGGGGACGATATCTCGGAGAAGTACACTTCTATGTCCTTGTCCATCAGATTTGATGAATACTGCCACTTCGCTTCATTCCATACTACCTGTTTTGGTGCAGGATTACCTCCTATGATATGAAAGTGCTCCGGAAGTGCGACATCAATTATCCCGACGACATCCTTCGGAAGGAGCGTGAGAATAGGAGCTAAAGACATTGCCTCTGAATCCCCCTTCTGAACCACATATCCCTTGAGGGATGATAAATCTGCCTTAACAATATAATTTATATTTATTGTTCTCTGCACTGTGGTTGTATAGAAAGTCAGGTTATATCGCTTTATGTAGGGATTGTTCATCTGGGCATCTGCCTGAACTACTATAATCGTCCCGTTTTTGCTCAAATCATATCTCACGTTTGTTATAACAACCCCATCTGGAAACATGAATGTCATAAGCGTGTGAAGAGTTATGAGACTTATCACGCTCCTGTTGATCAAGTAGTTTACCACTGTTTTCTTATCCTCCAACATCGGAACTATCACCATTCTCACCATGCCAGTTTTTTGTGGTCCTATAATAAGAGACCCGCTGTAATAAAGCTCAGGTATCAAAGGAGCTCCCACAATCCCCTGGACCCACCGTAGATCCTCCTCGTGTATTATCCTAATTACATCAGAGCTCATATAAGCGGAGAAGTCATCCTCAAATTTTATGTTGATAATTGACACATTCTGCGCTGCAAGGACCGGCTGAAAGGTTAGAAGGGCAAGCATCAGCAACATTGTAACATGCTTCAAATCATCACCAGCTGACATTAAGCTCACCATTTATAAACTTCCTTAGGCATCCTTATATTCTCACACCGGCACTTGAACTTGAGATGTCGATCAACTCAAGTTCTGTTTTAAGGGAGGCTCGACCAAGTTTTGGTGAGGAAAAACCATCTGATGGTGAGAGAATCCTTTATCTTATCTCTGTTATATACGATGGTGAGAAGAAAAGTGCTATACTTAGGTTTTATGATCCTGTTACCGGAAAAATGGAGTTCATCCAGGACAAAACAAGCCATAAACCATATCTGCTCACAGACGCCAGTCCAGAGGATGTTGAGAGAGTAGTGCCGGAGAGCTTCAGGCACAGAATTGTGAAAGCTGAGAGAGTTGAGAAATACGATGTTTTAAATGACAGAAAAGTAGTTCTGACGAAGGTGGAGGTGTCAGATCCCCTTGCAATAGGTGGAGCAAAGCCAAAGGATCTCAGAACCATGCTGAAGGAAGCTGGCTTTAACGTGTGGGAGGCTAACATAAAGTACTATGATAGCTACACTTATGATGTCGGTCTCATTCCGGGGATGCCCTACAAAGTAAAAGGGGATCAGATAGAACCTGTGGCAAGCCTAAAAGAGGATGAGAGAAAAGAAATAGAGAGGATATTTGGGGAAGAGGGGGAAAAGGTTCTGGAGATAGCCCTCGAGATGGCATCCATGCTGAGGTATCCAGTGCCTAGAATGAGATGCGCAGCCATAGATATAGAGGTTGCAGCTCCAGCTTTTCAGGTTCCATCTCCATCCGAGCCAAAAAGGCCAATAATAGCTGCAGCCATAGTTGGGGATGATGTAAAGAGGGTTCATCTTCTGAAAAGAGGTTCAGAGGCAGGATCTATCGCTGATTTTGAGGTGATCCAGCATGAGGATGAGATATCCCTTATAAGGGAGTTCATTAATGATATGAAGAAATATACAGTCATATACACTTTTAACGGGGATAACTTTGATCTGCCATATTTAGCTAGAAGAGCTAAGGAGCTTGGAATAACGAACACAGGAATAAAGCTTGAGACTGATAGAGCCCTATTGGATGAAGGGGTTCACATAGATCTTTATAAGCTCTTCAGCAATAGGTCGATACAGGTCTATGTCTTCAAGAACAGATATCTCGGATATACTCTGGACGAGGTATCCGAAGGTCTTCTTGGAGAAAAGAAGATGGATATAGGAGCTGATCACGATATAGCAAGCCTTCCTCCTGACAAACTTGCTAGATATTGTATTCAGGACGCAAAATTGACCTTTTCTCTCGCAAATTTACTGGATAATGGACTACTAAAGCTTCTATTTATTTTCTCTAGGATATCAAGAATGTCACTTGAGGAGGTTTCCAGACATGGAATTTCACAGTGGATAAAGAGCATGATATACAGCATGTATAGGAGGAGAAACTGGCTCATACCGAATAGCGAGGATGTGACAAGAACAAGAGGATCTAAGACGTTCAGCAGGGCTATTATAAAGGGTAAAAAGTACATGGGAGCTATAGTTCTGGCCCCAAGACCTGGAGTTCATTTTAAAGCAGCAGTTCTCGATTTTGCAAGCATGTATCCCAGTATAATAAAAAGGTGGAGGATAAGCTTTGAGACAATAAACTGTCCTCATGAGGAGTGCAAGGAAAACAAACCAGTGGAAGAGTTGCCCCACTGGGTGTGCAACAAAGGAATAGGGATAATTCCTGAGGTAATAGGAGTGCTAAGGGATCTAAGAGTGAAGATGTACAAGAAGATGGCGAAAGATGAGAAACTTAATGAAGAGGAGAGAAATTGGTTTGATACTGTACAAAACAGCCTAAAGGTGCTCTTAAATGCGTCATATGGTGTTTTCGGGTTTGAAGAGTTCCCTCTATACTCCCCACCAGCAGCTGAAATGATTACAGCTATAGCAAGGAAGGCCATAACATCTGCTGTCAGAGAGGCAGAGAAAATGAGCATGAGCGTTATATACGGAGATACAGACTCTCTCTTCATAGAGGATGCTCCAATTGAGAAGTTAAAAGAGCTTGAAAGAAAAGTGGAGGCTGATTTAGGAATAGATCTAGAGCTTGACAAAATCTACAGGTATGTTGTCCTCTCCAAGCTGAAGAAGAATTACTTAGGAGTAACTGAGGATGGCCATGTGGATGTTAAAGGTCTCCTGGGAAAGAAGAGGAACATACCGGACATAGTGAAGAAAGCTTTCTTTGAGACATTAGATGAGCTCAGCAGGGCTAGAAATAGAGAAGAGTTTGAGAAGAGCAAGGAAAAAATAGGAGAGATAGTCAGAAAGTACGTAAACAGGCTGAGAAACAGAGAATTTGATATGGAAGAAGTCTGCTTCAGATCAACGCTTAACAAAAAGCTCGGAGATTATGTTAAGACTACTCCTCAACACGTTAAAGCAGCCAGGTTGCTGGAAGAAAGGCTCAACATGAAAGTAGTACCTGGGGATGTGATATCATACGTGAAGGTGACTGGAAGAGAAGGAGTAAAGCCTGTTGAGCTCGCAAGTAAACATGAGGTGGATGTAGAGAAATACATAGAAATAATGAGAAGCACCTTTCAGCAGATACTTGATGCCTTAGATTTGGATTTCGATTCTCTTGCAAAAGGAAAGTCCTCTGGAAGCCTAGAGAGCTTCTTGTGACACCTCTTTTCTAATCCTCTCTCTAAGCTTGGAGCTCACAATTCTCCCATCAACTCTTCCCCTAGCCTTCTTCATCACTTCTCCCATCAGCATGCTAAAGGCTTTCTCTCCAATTTTCATGAGCTCATCTCTATGCGAGGATACCACATCATCTATCAGCTTTTCAAGTTCCTCCTGACTCATACTGTATCTCTTTGCTATCTCTTTGACATCTGCATATGGACTTTCAGCTAAGTCCCTGATCATACTTTCAACAGCTTCCTTCGCCAAAGCCCCTTGATCCACCAGAAGAAGAACCTCCGCAAGCTTGCTCTCTGGAATTAACTCTACTTTAACACCCTCTCTTCTCAGATATTTCATCATGGATGTCAGCGTGCTTGCTACAAACCCCTTCGATAGATTCTTGCACAAGCTGGAAACTCTCTCAAAGAGCTCCACCTTCTCCTCATCAAATATCTCCTCAGCTTGATCTCTACTTATCCCGTACGATATCAATCTCCCTATTATGTCCTCTGGAAACTCTGGTTTCCATCCCTCTAGTGCTTCAAGAAAAGAATATGATAGAACAGGAAGAACATCAGTCTCTGGATACATTCTTGCAGAACCAGGCATGGGTCTCATGAACTCAGTGTTTCCGTCCTCTAATGCTCTTCTGGTCTCCTCAGGAATGCCCTTAATAGCGTATTTAAGCCTATCAGCCACCGACTTGAGGGCTATTTCAGCTGTTTTCCTGTCCGATATAACGAGGATAAACGCATCCTCTTCTCCTATTCCTAGCCTATTTCTTATTTCTGCAACAAGATCTGAGCTTATACCGTAGTTTGGGAGCTCATCCGAGTGTATTATTCCCTTCACACCAGCAAAGACCTTTGCATAGCTAGCAAGCTCTGTTCCTAACCTCCTTCCTGGCTGTATCTCTCTTCCTATTAATCCTCTCATCCTTCTAGCATATATAGCGAATGCAGATTCGCCAGAATCGATTGCTTTTCTCACAAATCCCTTTTCAGCTTTTTTCAGCACATCGCTTAGTTCGAAAAATCCCCCTATATCCTCCTCCACAATTCCCCTCTCTGAGATCTCATCCCTTATCCTGAGAAGATTCAGCTGCCTATCTACTTCTCTGGATATCACAACAGGGATTAAATCCGGCTCCTGAACTCCTTTTATCTCCTGCCTAGCTCCTCCCTCTATGCTCACATTTATGTCTTGTCTTATTGTCCCAATCCCTCTCATCACCTTTCCAGTGGCCCTCAGTATTCTGCCTATCCTCAAAGCTACTTCTTTCGCCTGCTCAGGGCTTTTTATGTCAGGATGGGTTGCTATCTCCACTAAGGGGATTCCAAGCCTATCTAATTTATACCTGACAAAATCAGAGCCGGTTTCAGCTATGAATGCAGATTCCTCCTCCAGGCATAGAGTGGCTATCCTCACCTCCCCCTGATTCGTCCTTATCACGCTGTCTTCTCCCCCTATAGCGATTAGAGCAGTTCTCTGGAAACCCGTTGTATTACTTCCATCCACAACTATCTTTCTCATTGTGTGTATCTCATCAACTACATCCATGTTCAGCATTTTGGCTATCCTTATAGCTATCTCTATAGCCTCTCTGTTCATCTCAAGGGGAGGAGACTCATCAACCTCAACTTCACATGTTTCATCAAAGTATATCCCATAAAGAAACTTCCTCTGTCTCAGCAGCTCGAATCTCGCAGCAGGATCTACTGATCCAAGCTCGCTCCTTGAGATGCCCATCATCCTCATTACCCAGCCATCTGGCTCCCTCTCCATTAGCATGGAAGGACAGTTACAGAAGAGCTTATGGGTTTTAAGCCTCTGATGTATCTCCAAACCGACCTTAAGCCCTTTCATCTCATCACCCAACAGGGAGGGAAGTCTCTCATGCTTATTGAGCTTGATATTTCTCCTGCCATGTTCTTGAGCATCATCTCTTTTATACAATTCATCTCATCACAATGGCCCAGGACAAACATCAACTTGACCAAAGCTACTTCAGGAAGCATATCTTCCCCAGGAATTACGCCTGCTTTCAGGAGAAGTCTACCGGTCTCGTACACTCTAAGGTTAACTCTCCCAAAAAGAGTCTGCGATGTAATAACAACTGGGATTCCATCTTTAACAAGCCTTTCTATGCTGGGTATTATGCAGGATGGTGTGTGTCCCAGCCCAGTTCCTGCTATAACCAGACCTCTGTAGCCAAGAGATCTTATGCTTTCTATTATATCAGGGCTCATCCCAGGCCAAGTGTAAAGAAGAAATACTCTGTCATCAATTCTTCCATCAAATTCAACTTTTGAGTTCTCCTCGGCCTTTCTGTAATCTGATATTATCTCTATCTTATCCCTTGTGACCCTTGCTATAGGGGGAGAATTAACCGGTATAAACGCATCTCTCCTAGATGTGTGCATCTTTCTAGCTTTAACTCCCCTCAAAACCCATGCAAATTCATCTGATGGGCTCCCATGCATTGTTATTACAACTTCTCCTATGTCAGATTGGGCTGCTACTTTAACTGCAGCTATTAGATTGAGCACAGCATCTGTAGATGGTCTATCTATCGATCTTTGAGATCCAACAAGGGCTACAGGCTTTCTCAAATTCACCAGCATAAAGGAGAGAGCTGCTGCTGAGTAGTGCATTGTGTCAGTGCCATGAGCTATCACCACACCTCTTGCCCCGCTGTTTAGCTCTTCTGATGTCTTCTCGGCCATCTTCCTCCAATGATTTGGAGTGAGATTTTCGCTGAACTCGGCGAAGATCGGTTTATATTTTATGTTGGCTATATCGGCAAGTTCTGGTATCAGATCTAGGAGCTCTTCTGGTCTTTCATATGCCCTCACAGCTCCAGTCCTGTAGTCCACTCTTGAGGATATAGTGCCTCCAGTGACAACGAGAGGGACATATGGAAGATCCTCCCTGAACTTAACCTCTGGAATGGTCTCTTCTCTCTGATATGCCTTCTCCAGGACTCTTATCTCAACTATCCTCGCTATGTTTATACCTATATTATAACCATTTGGCAATTTTACTATTATATGCTCATCGTCAAAAATGCTTGGTCTGGGAATTATCCTTCCCACTAACTCTCCTTTTGTTGTGATGATCCTCACTAAATCATAGTCCTCCACGTTGTACCTTTCCAGAAGAGCACACGCTTTACCCACATAGGAAAGGGGCATAATTCACTGTATCAGCTGGAGGATAAAAATATGGTTGTTTTCAGGAAATCTATTCGGATATAAAATCTTTGAGCTAATAATGTTGAAAAAGCACAATTCTTAAGTAAATCTGCTTTTTAGACCTTATTAAGGAGTTCAATCTTCCATGAGTCCTTGATGAAGGCCTTAATATTCTCTGAACTTCTTGGAATTCAATTTCAACTTATTATGATCTTTACTTTCAACAATAAAATACAAAAAGATAAAGAAAGGAAGGAGGTGCTCACTTTACTACAGGTCTGAACTTATAGCCGTATGCTATGAAGCCTGACTCTCCGCATACCCTCAATATTCTCAGCGACATTTCCACCTCCATACCCTCTTTTACTTCCTCTGGATCCACATCCGTGAGCTGAGTCAGCACCTTAGCTCCGTTCTCAAGCTCAACAAGAGCTATTACATATGGTGTGTAATACTCATAACCTCTAGGAGGGTTGTGCACGACAGTATAGTCCAGAACCCTCCCTTTTCTCGGCAATTTCTCCTCCGATATAAGGTGAGATCCGCATCTTGGACAGGTCCTTCTGAACGGGAAGAATTTGTAGTCGCAATTGTTGCATTTTCCTCCTATCAACATGTACCTTCTGGATCGGCTTCTCCAGTAGGAGGGAACACTTAGCCAGCTATACATGAAATCACCTCCTCAACACGGCAACAATGCAACTGCTAGCCAGCCCTCCCAGGCTGACAACAGCACAATTTTTTGCTCCCTGAATTTGATACCCATCTGCGGCTCCCTTAAGTTGCATATATGACTCAGCTAACTGATAAATACCACTTGCCCCAACGGGATAACCTCTTGCCTTCATTCCTCCTTCTGGGTTTATTGGAATCTCTCCATCTCTTCTGAATTTTCCGTTCTCAGTATCCCTGGCTGCTTTCCCCTTATCCGAAAGTCCTAAAGACTCTATCTGCAGATATGCAAGTACACTACTTGTATCATGTATCTGGATGAAGTCCAGATCCTTGATCCCGATGCCAGCTTCCTGCATAGCCATATTAAATGCTGATGTGACATTTTCCAAGTCAAGTGAATCCACTCTATGTGTAATTATAGCTTCATTCCCGCTAAATCCGATACCAGCCACTTTTACAGGTCCATCAGATCTACTTAATATTATTGCTGCTGCGCCATCTGCCTCAGAGGGTATATCCATTAGTTTCAATGGTGTTGAGACGTAAGGGGATTCGATATACTCCTTCATGCTGACCTTGAACCTCAATTGTGCATGAGGAACATTGATTGCATTTTCATGCATCATAATTGGAAAGTGGCCGAAATCTCTCTCCTCCAGCTTATACCTCCTCATATACTCTCTCATCATCAAGGCATGATGTGAGTAAACCGTTGCTCCAAGAATTCCCTCATGCTCCCTATTTATAGAGCTGGACACGACAGATGAGATGTCCTCAAGCGATGTCACATCGCTCAGCTTCTCCACACCTATAAGCAGTATCCTATCATATCTGTTCAACAATGAACATGCAGCTACTAGGGCAGCCCCTCCAGAGGCTCCTTCCAACTCGATTTTAAATGATGGTTTTCTTGCCATTCCCAAGTTTGAGGCTATGTGGGCAGCAAGATTCTCCTGACCATTGGCCACACCAGAGAAAGCATTTGCCACTATTATGGCGTCCACCTTTTCAGTATTTGCATCCCTCATTGCTTGTTCAGCTGCTTCAAAGGCCAAATCCTCTATCGACATGTTCCAATGACTGGATACTTTCATCAGACCAGCACCTAATATAGAAGCCATTTAGATCACCTCAGTATCCGCTGAAGTCCTTCAGGAGTGTTATCATCCTTCTGTTCCTTGCATATATTGCATAATCAACGTATCTCTTCCTGCTTATGTAATCCATCACCTTTGGTGCCAAGTCCTTGACCCCTTCAATCTTATCTGTTACCTCTATGTGGAATGCATCACTTCCAGCTCCCGAGCCAAATGAAACCATCAGTATCCTCTGGCCTGGAGAAGCCACATCTAGAATTGCTGAGAGTCCGATTAAAGAAGAGCCGCTATAAGTATTTCCTATGTATGGAGTTATTAATCCTGGTTTTATCTTCTCCGGAGGGAAGCCCAAACGTTGTCCTACTCTCAGTGGAAACTTTCCATTTGGCTGATGGAAAACAGCATAATCATAGTCCTCAGGTTTTGTCCCGATTTCCTCCATCAACATTTTAGCAGCCTCTATTATATGGTGGAAGTAGGCCGGTTCACCTGTAAAGGCCCTTGTATGGGCCGGATATTTTTCATGTTGTCTTCTCCAGAAGTCAGGGGTATCGCTTACATATGAGCAGCTCGCTTTTATCAAAGCAACTGATCTTTCTGCTGGTCCTATGACAAATGCAGCCCCTCCAGATGATGCTGTATACTCCAAAGCATCTCCTGGTGCTCCTTGAGCTGTATCAGCTCCTACTACAAGGCCGTAATCTATCATGTTAGATCCGACAAGCCCTATAACTGCTTGCATTGCCTCTGTTCCTGCTTTACATGCGAACTCAAAGTCTGCCCCTGTTGTAGCCCTCTTCTGGCCGCCTATTCCTAATGCCTCAGCCAATATTGTTGATGTAGGTTTTACAGCATAGGGTTTTGATTCTGTCCCAACGTAGACAGCATTTATTCTAGAGGGGTCTATTCTAGCCCTTTTAATTGCATTAGAGGCAGCTTCATACGCTATTGTGAACGTGTCCTCATCTATACCAGGGACGCTCTTTTCCTCCACCATTATCCCTGCAGCATACCTCTTCCACTCTCTTCCCCAAGCTCTAGCAAGCTCCTCTGATCTTATCCTGTACATGGGAACGTAAACTCCCCATCCCACTATCCCAACTTGCCTATCCGGTCTCAACCCATCACCTCCTGCATTATTACAATAAAGTTAACAATAGGTGCGAAAGGTGACAAGCTAACAAGAAGGTGTAATATAAAGCTTAGTTTAACGGCTATAAGAGAATCGTCTAACGACTAATTTTACTCAAGCCTTTTCCTGAGGGATTCCACGAGATCCCTCGTGCTCTCCATTTTAGAAACTGCCAAGGGGACGCCCATTATCTCAGCGAGTCTTATTCCAAGCTTATCCACAGACTCTGGCTTGAGACCATGTAGCACAACCAAACTTGGTCTTATGTCGAAGACTTTTAAGGCGACCATAGGGCTTCTTCCAGTCCCAACTCTCGTGAATATAAGAGCTCTCTCCGTCGAGGAACCGAAGAGCTTCATAAAATCTGTTCCTGATAGATTCTCTATCGCTCTTATGCTGTCTATGATAGTGTAGCCATGTATCAATGTATTGCCTGGAACGATGAGCTCTCCATCGATCCACTCGATGAATTTTTCAAGCTCCACTGGGATCGTCATCTCCGCCATATCTATCACGCTCGAGAGAAGCAGACCAATTCCCATGGATTTTGCGAGAACTCTGAGTTTCTTTCCTCCTGTCTCCTCATCTTTTGCTATTATCGCCTGTATAAACCTCTTGAGGACATAGGATCCTGGGCTTTTCCTCCTGCCTGACTCGTAATCCGATATCACAGATGCCGATATTCCCAGCATTTTTGCAAGCTCGCTTTGCTTCACTCCAAAATATTCTCTCCACTTTTTCATGGCTAATCCTATGTTTGATGAGTAAAGGATATCTCCTGCTATCTTTTTGGCGACCATTTCCTTAAGAACTCTCCTATGATACGACATCGGCTCCATTTCTTCCTCGTCCTTTATCTCCACCAACCTCGACAGTCACCTAATGATCTTGAGAGCTTCGATATATAAGCATTTATTCTCTCCTGTATATGACTTCCTTAAGAACGGTCTCGAGCTCATCATCAGAATGATTTATTGTCCTGATTAAATTCATATCCTCAGCTACCATGACAGCAGCTATATGATAACAAAATCTTCTCTCTTCTCTTACTATAACGCTCAATAGGAAATCTATACAACTGCAGTAATTTCTATCAAAAACTATATAATCTCCTTCTTTTCCTCTGACTATATAAAAGGAGAAGCCGCTCGGAAGAAAGACATGTCTCTCTACTCCTCCTCTGTAAACCACATCTAAGAGCTTCTTTATGCTTCTTTTTGGAAGCTCTTTTCTGAGAAAGCTGTATTTTACAGGTATCATTTTATGAACTTATAGGCAAAAGGCTAAAAGCATTGCTGCTTGAAAATTGAAGTTGCGAATAAAACCTGTGTGGGGTTCGCCATCTCTGCTCATAAATGAAAAGTATCTCGTTATAGCGGACCTTCATCTGGGTTTTGAGGAGAATCTCAGGAAGAAAGGAATATACATACCGGATCAGAGCGAGAATATGATGGTAGAAGTAGTTGATATAGCCAAAAGATGCGATGTGAGAAAATTGATAGTCCTTGGCGACTTGAAAGAAAGAATAGGATCTCATAAGAGGACTGAGGAGAGAATAAACAGAGCTTTCTCGTTGTGGCTTCAATTTTTTGATAGAATACTGGTCATAAAAGGAAATCACGATGGGCTTATGGAAAGAATGGTTCCAAGGGAAGTAGAGGTCATTGGAAGTCAAGGGACAGTTATAGAGGGAATAGGCTTATTTCACGGTCATTCTTGGCCTTCTGAAGAGGTACTAAGCTCAAAATATCTAATAATGGCTCATCTTCATCCAGCAGTAGTTATAGGAGAAGCTGACCTAAGGGAATACATAAGAGTGTTTGTTTTCTCAAGAGTAAAACTTAAAGATGGGAGGGAAAAGAAAAGGGCTATCATAATGCCTGCATTTAACAAATTCTTGGGAAATGCCCTGCTGAACAAAGAGGAGGTACCCAAGAAGTACAGAGGACCTATATTCTCCCGTGGAGCAATAGATCTTAGGAACTCTGACATATTCACATTGGATGGGTTCTATCTAGGAAGGCTCTCTGATCTATAAATATATATCAAGTAGAAAAGTTTTTACCGAAAACTTGAGCTTCCACCAAAACTAGGGATACTGATATTGCAGGATGAGTGGGATGTAGTGATAATTGGGGCAGGACCTACGGGGCTTTTTGCTGCGTATGAAATAAAGAGGATGGTTCCAAATGCCGACATTCTGGTTGTGGAGATGGGAAATGATCTGGAGAATAGATATTGCCCTAGGAAGGAGAGAGGAGCATGCATAATGTGCAATCCATGTAACATAGTCTCTGGTTTTGGAGGAGCTGGGGCATTTAGCGATGGAAAGCTGAATTTAACTAAAGAGGTCGGAGGGGATCTAGCGGAGATAGTGGGAAGCAGCATAGATGAACTCATAGAGTATGTCGACAAAGTTTACCTATCATTTGGGGCTCCGATTAAGGTGTACGGGGAGGACAAAAATGCGGTAGAGGAACTTAAGAGAAGGGCTTATAAGAGTGGGATGCAGTTAATACCATTTAGAATAAGGCACATGGGAACCGACGGAGGCTACATAGTCCTAAAGAACTTCAGAAGATTCCTGAGGGAAAAAGGGGTGGAAATTCTGTTTAACAAAAAAGTAAGCAAAATAGCTGTGGAGAACGGACAGGCAAAGGGAGTCTTTTTGTCCGATGGGCAGATTTTAAATGCAAAATTCGTAGTGGCATCTCCTGGAAGGATAGGGTCCATGTGGCTTGTTGAAGAAGCAAGAAGGTTGGGGATAAAAGTAGATGAGGGAAGAGTTGATCTAGGAGTTAGGGTGGAGGTCCTATCCGAAGTGATGAAGGAGTTCACGGATGTCCTCTACGAACCAAAGTTAATATATTACAGTAGAACTTTTGATGACAGGGTAAGGGTGTTCTGCGTCAACCCAAACGGTGAGGTAGTAACAGAATCCTACTTTGGCATAGTTACAGTGAATGGAATGGCAAAAGAAGAGGAGAAAACTGAAAACACAAACTTTGCAGTCTTGGTGAGCACTAAGTTTACCTATCCATACAAGGACACGATATCATATGCTCTAGATATAGCCAAACTAGCTAACAATATAGCAGGGAATCAGCCCATAATACAGAGACTTGGAGATCTTCTGAGGGGCAGAAGATCGACTTATGAGAGGATAGCAAGAAGTGTTGTCAAGCCCACTCTGAAAGAGGCTGTTCCAGGAGATCTGAGCTTTGTACTTCCTTACAGATACTTAAAAGACATAGTGGAGATGCTTGAGAAGATGAACGAGATAACGCCTGGGGTTTACTCAGATCAGACCCTTCTATACGGTGTTGAGGTGAAGCTTCACACAGCTAAATTGGATCTGAAGGAGGATCTGGAGACAAAGGCGGTAAAAGGACTTTACGCAGGAGGAGATGCTGCTGGTGTATCCAGGGGGCTTGTACAGGCATCTGCTTCTGGAGTAATAATAGGAAGAAGTATAGCAAATAAAATTAAAAATTGAATTTAACCAACCATTATAACAATATCTCTAGCTTCTTGGCGAAATTTTTTATATACAGTTCGGCAAGGTGCCTGCAGGATAAGTCAAGGAGAGGATGTTGAGCATGGCCCGAAGAGCCGTAAGGAGGAGAAAGAGCAAGGGAATAAAGCCCAGGATATCTAGAGGACTGCCTGTCATGGCTAGGGTGAAGTGTGCTGATAATACTGGAGCCAGAATTCTGCAGATAATAAGTGTTGTTGGATACAAGGGAAGAAAGGGAAGGATTCCATCAGCTAGCGTTGGCGATATGGTTGTTGCTGTGGTAAAGCAAGGCAAGTACGACCTGCTTCACAAGCCACTGAGGGCTGTTATAGTTAGACAGAGAAAGCCCTTCAGGAGGAAATCAGGTCAATGGGTGATGTTCGAGGACAATGCTGCTATAATAGTGAATGAGGATGCAACCCCAGTTGGGACTGAGATAAGAGGTCCAATAGCAAAGGAGGCAATCGAGAAATGGCCTTCTATAAGCGCTCTTTCAGCTATAGTAGTGTAGGTGGTGCATATGTCGAGCAAACCGAGTAAGCAGAGAAAATACTATTTCAATGCCCCCCTTCACAAGATAGGAGCCATGATGTCAGCTCACCTCTCCGATAAGCTCAGAGAGGAGTTGGGAATAAGATCCCTTCCGGTGAGAAAAGGAGATAAGGTAAGAGTAGTGAGAGGGGATATAAGATATAGGCTGAAGGAAGGGAAGATAATAAAGGTGGACAGGAAGAAGAGGAGGATATACATAGAGGGAATTACAAGGAAAAAAGCAGATGGAACCGAGATACCGGTTCCAATACATCCATCAAAAGTTGAGATTGTGGAGATAAACAGGGATGATGAGGAGAGGATGAAGATAATAGAAAGAAGGAGGGCTGGTGAGGCATCATGACGAACAAGGGTGGATCCAGAAAAATGAAGAGGATGGCCGCCCCGGCATATTGGCCTGTTGCTAGAAAGACTCTTAAATGGACAGTTAAGCCAAATCCAGGCCCGCACCCAATAGAGTCAAGCATACCTCTTCTAATACTCGTCAGGGACGTGCTGGGCTTGGCTTCATCAGCAGCAGAAGCTAAAAAAATAATACATATGAAGAAAATATATGTCGATGGAAAACCGAGATGGGATCACAAATTTCCAGTAGGTCTGATGGATGTGATATCAATTCCAGATCTAGACTCGAACTACAGGGTATCATCTGATCCATACAAAGTGCTCAAGCTCGTGAAGATAGACAAGGGGGAGGCGGGACTTAAAGTTGTGAAGGTTATTAAGAAGACAACATATGCTGGCGGTAGAATACAACTTACAGCTCACGACGGAAAAAACTTCCTAGTTGATCCAAAATCAGAGCTTTCAAAAGTTATTCCTGGAGATTCCCTACTGATATCTCTCCCCTCTCTTGATATTGAGAGGAGATTCCCTCTTGTCTTGGGGGCCCCTGTAATGGTCATCAGGGGAAAAGCCTCGGGCCATATTGGAAGAGTGGAGGAGATAGGCGAGTTCATAACTGTTAGAGATATAAAGAATCCAAACTTAATATATAGAGTCTTTCCAGAGAACGTAATAGTGCTTGGAGAGAGGGATCCAGCGATATCGGTCTAGGGGTGATGCTATGGAGGAGAGATGGTCTAAAAATCCAATGCTGAAGCCAAGAATAAGATCAGTTGTGCTCAACATATCCGTTGGAACCGGTGGAGAAAGTCTTCAAAAGGCAGCTCAGGTTCTTGAGGAACTAACTGGACAGAAACCATCGTTTAGAAAAGCTAAAAGGACAATAAAGGAGTTTGGAATAAGAAAAGGGATGCCCATAGCTGTTATGGTCACTCTAAGAGGCAAAAAAGCTGAAGAAATACTGAACAGGGTAGCTGAGGCAGTTAAGAGGACTGTTAAAGCGAGCTCATTTGATAGATTTGGAAACTTTGCATTCGGCATAAAGGAACACATAGATATACCTGGCATGAAGTACAAAGCTGAAATAGGAGTATATGGAATGGATGTAATAGTTTCCCTTGAGAGGCCAGGTGGGAGGGTATCAAGGAGAAGGATAGAGAGGTCTAGAATACCCCTCAGACATAGGTTGACAAAAGAGGAGGGGATTATTTATGCTCAGAAATACTTGAACTTGAGGGTGGTGGAGTAATATGTCGCAAAAAGTCAGAACCAAGGGGAAGGGAGCTTATGTTTGTAGAAGATGTGGTAGAAGAGGTAGAGGGATAATAAGGAAGTACGGACTATATCTGTGTAGACATTGTTTTGTGGAGGTCGCTCCAAGCATGGGGTGGAGAAAGTACGAGTAGGGTGATTTTCATGAGGTTAGACCCACTTGCAGATGCTCTAACTGCCATATCAAATGCTTCTATGGTCGGTAAAGATGAGGTGACAGTAAGAATAGCATCAAAGCTACTCGGGAGAGTGCTAAAAATACTCAAGGATGAGGGTTATATAGGGAACTTTGAGCTGATAGAGGATGGTAGAGGGAACGCATTTAAGGTGAAGCTTATAGGAAGGATAAATAAGATAGGTGCTATAAAACCCAGGTTTAAGGTTAAAAAAGATGAGTTTGAGTACTGGGAGAGAAGATATTTGCCGGCTGAAAACGTGGGAATCCTGATAGTTTCTACATCAAAAGGAGTCATGACAAACAGAGAGGCGAAGAAGAAGGGGATAGGAGGTGTTCTTATAGCCTACTGCTATTGAGGTGAATTGACATGAGATATCCTAAAACGGCCCTTAATGTGATAACAAGAACTGTTGAGATAAAACCTGAAGTAAAAGTTGAGATAGCTGAGGATGTTATAGTGGTCAGGGGACCCAAAGGAGAGCTTAGAAGAAAGTTTAGCAGGGAATTCTTGGATATAACTGTGGAGGATGGAAAAGTAAAACTTGTGACATATGATGATAAAAGGTTTAACAGGGCTTACATAGGGACAATGGCCTCCCATATAAAAAACATGATAAACGGAGTAGTGAACGGGTTCAGAAAGGAGATGATAATAGTGTTTGCTCACTTCCCAATGAGGGTGGAAGTCGACAAAAACAAGAAAGTTGTCATAATAAATAACTTTGTAGGAAGCAGAGCTCCTAGGATCGCCAAGATAGTCGGTAACACTGATGTCAAAGTTGAAGGGGACAGGATTATAATAGAGGGTCCATCTAAAGAGGATGTTTCTCAGACGGCGGCTAATATAAGACAGGCAACAAAAATAAAGGATAAGGATTCAAGGGTTTTTATGGATGGAATTTATGTCTTGGAGGAGTGATCTAAATGCAGAAAAAGAAGAAACCCAGGTTCATAAACCTGGCTAGATATTGGCATCTTGGTTCAGTTAAGAGCTGGAGAAAGCCCAGAGGGATAGATAATAAGCAGAGGTTAAAGCTTAAGAGCAGACCAAAGCTTCCAGGAAAGGGATATAAGAACCCTGATGAGATAAGAGGCCTTCACCCGAGTGGCCTAAAACCCATAATTGTCCACAATCCAAAGGAGCTGGAGGAATTTGTCGGAATGTATGGAGCAGATAATATCCTCGTTTATATAGCAGGAGGGGTTGGAAAAAAGAAGAGAAAGGAGATTGTTGAGAGGGGAAAATCTCTTGGAGTGAGGGTAGTGGGCTCCGCTGTGGGAGAGGGTTGAGATGGATTTAAGATATCAGAAAAGACTGGCTTCCGATCTCCTTGGGGTTGGAGAGAGCCGAATAAAGTTCAATCCAGAGAAACTTGAGGAGATATCAAATGCTGTCACCAGAAGGGATATAGAGAGACTTGTGAAATCAGGTGCAATAATAGTACTGCCGAAAAAGGGCGTGAGTAGGGCTAGAGTAAAGAAAAGGAGAAAAGGACCTGGAAGAAGAAAAGGAGGAAAGTTTTCAACTCTTCCAAGGAAAAAGAGATGGATAAGAAGGATAAGGGCACTTAGAAGAGCTCTTAAGGAAATGAGGGATTCTGGCAAAATAGATGAGAAGACCTACAGACATTACTACAGCAGGTTAGCGAACTTCCATTCGATCGCACATCTCAGGGAATCGATAATGAAGGAGGCGGGAGGGATTAGCTCTTGATAAAGATACTAAGAAGAAGACTAGAGGGAAAGACTGATTATAGACGCAGGCTTGCTTTGCTAAAGAGTGGAAAGACGAGACTTGTCGTCAGGAAAACAAATAGATATATAATAGTTCAATTTATTGATTATAATAAAAATGGAGATGTTGTTAGAGCGTATGCTTTTTCAAAAGAGCTGATGAAATACGGGTGGAAGCATGGAACAAAGAATCTACCAGCAGCCTATTTAACTGGATATCTCGCTGGATTAAGGGCTGTGAAGGAGGGGATAAAAGAGGCGGTGCTGGATATAGGTAGACATCCTTCTACTAGAGGATCAAGGCTGTACGCTGCGCTTAAGGGAGCCATAGACGCAGGGATATTGATAAACCACGGGGAGGAGATACTGCCAGATGAGGACAGGATAAGAGGTGTGCATATAGCTGAATATGCCAAAATGATTAAAGAGGAGGATGAGGAGACCTTTAAGAAGAGGTTCTCCGACATCCTTAAAAGGGGAGCAGACCCCCTTCAAATAGGGAAGGACTTTGATGCAGTCCTGAACAAGATAAAGGAGGTGATCTCATGAGTGAGGAATTTGAGCAGCAGGCAGTGATTCAGAAGGAGTGGATACCGAGAACTAGGCTGGGAAAGCTTGTAGTAGAGGGTAAAATAAGGACTATAGATGAGATACTGAGAAGGGGAATTCCCATAAAGGAGCCCGAGATAGTAGATATACTCCTTCCAAATCTTCAAAAAGAGATAATAGAGGTAAGGAAAGTACAGAGACAAACAGATGCTGGTGAGCTCTCTCAGATAAGGGTTATAGTTGCAGTTGGAGATGGAGAGAATTTTGTTGGCATTGGAAAAGGGAAAGGAAAGGAGTTTAGAATGGCATTTGATGATGCTGTTAGAAATGCGAAGCTTAACCTCATAAAAGTCAGGAAGGGATGTGGCTCATGGGAGTGTGGTTGTGGTAGACCTCATTCCGTCCCTGTTTTAGCAAGAGGAAAGTCAGGATCAGTTAGAGTTGAGATAATGCCAGCCCCTAGAGGGCTGGGTCTTGTTTGTAGCGAGACAGCTAGGATAATACTAAAGTTGGCTGGAGTGAAAGATGCTAGAGTGTTCTCTAGAGGCATGTCAAGGAACAGAATGAATTATGCGTTGGCTATCTATAATGCACTGCTGAACATGAGCAGGATGAATTTACCCAATGATTGGAAGAGGTGATTTAATTGCCTCTCTTTGCCGTAGTTAGGATAAAGGGAACTGTCAACGTGAGGCATGACATGAAGATCACAATGGACCTGCTTAACATTAGAAGAAAGTTCTGGGCATCCTTAGTTCCAGGAACAGACTCCTACATGGGCATGCTGGAGAAGGTGAAGGATTTTGTCACATATGGAGAAGTAGACAGGGAAACTCTAAAGCTCCTGATAATGAAAAGAGGTGCGACTAGAAGTGGGGAAAAAATAACCGATGAGATAATAAGAAAGAACACGAATTATAACGGGCTAGACGAATTTGTAGATGCTCTCATCTCAGAAAAAGTTAAATTAAATGATTTCAGCTGGATAAAACCGTACTTTAGGCTAACTCCACCTAAGGGTGGGTTCAAAAAGTCAACAAAAAGGCCGTTTTCAGATGGAGGGGAACTTGGCTACAGAGGAAGTAATATAAATGAGCTACTGAGGAGGATGATATGATGTCCATACCCAGGAAAAAGAAGAAGACGAGAAAGCTCAGGGGAAGCAGGCTTTATGGCTATGGAAAACAGAGGCAACATAGGAGAAGCGGAAGAGGTGGAGGATTTGGAGGAGCTGGTGCACACAAGCATTGGTGGACATGGTACACGGCTCACTGGCCTGATTACTTCGGCATGGGAAGGAGGGGATTCAAGAGGCCCAGAGCTGTGGCCAGAGAGATAAATCCAATAAACCTAGGTGATATAGAAAGGATGATCGAGGAGCTTAAGGAGAAGGGAGCAGTGAAGGTAAGAGAGGATGGGAAGTTAGAGGTGGATCTAAGTGCAGCTGGATATGATAAAGTGCTTGGGAGGGGAAGGATAAGTAAACCAATGGTGATAAAGGCAAGAGCCTTCTCAAGAATGGCCCTTGAAAGGATAAGTCAGGTAGGAGGGGAAGCAGTGAAGGTATAGGTGGTTTGATGAACGGAGTGAGGAGAATAGTCAGCATTCTAAACAGATTCATACCAGAGGTAGAAAAGCCGTCTCAAAGGCCCTCGTTCAAGGAAAAGCTAGGATGGACCGGAGTAGCCTTAATGCTATATTATCTCCTAACCCAGATACCCATATATGGTATACCGAAGAGCACAGTAGACTATCTGTCAACTCTCAGAGTGATATTCGCAGGAGCAACAGGGAGCATAGTTGAGCTTGGAATAGGCCCTGTTGTCACAGCTGGAATAGTTATGGAGCTTCTTCTGGGAAGCAAGATAATAAAGCTGGATCTCACAGATCCGGAGGACAGGAGGTTCTTTCAGGAATCCCAGAGAGTGCTGGCTATATTCTTCATAATATTCGAAAATGCCACATATGCCCTCGGCAGATATCCAACAGATCCCAAGATGGAACTCATAATAATACTTCAGATGGCATTAGGGAGTTTTCTCCTGATGATGCTCGATGATCTGGTGAGCAAGTGGGGGATAGGTAGCGGAATAAGTCTATTTATACTTGCAGGAGTAGCTCAAAAGGTCTTATGGGATATGTTCTCCCCATTGAAGACAAGTGATGGGCGTATTGTCGGAGTTATACCTGCCCTGATCCTACAGGGGTCATCTGCTCTCTATAGACCAGGTATGCCAGATATAGTAGGGCTTGCATTCACATTTATTGTATTTATGCTCGTTATCTGGGCGTATCAGATAAGGATAGACGTGCCAATAGCGCATTCTATGGTCGGTGGGCAGAGGATGAGATATCCCATAAGGCTTCTCTACGTCAGCAATGTTCCAATAATATTCACCTCAGCTCTTGTTGGAGATATAGAGATGGTCTCCAGGCTTGTTTGGACGAGATTTGGAAATGAGGGTGGATGGATGAAAACTCTTGTAGATATACTAGGCAGGTGGAAAATAGAGGGAAGTAGCATGATTCCCATCTCTGGGCTAGCTTACTATATACAGAGGCCCTACAGTCCATCCTTTGTCTATTTGTATCCGGATGCAGCTATCGCATATCTACTCATAACAGTTATTGGTTGCGTTTTGTTTGCAAAGATATGGGTTATGACGGCTGGAATGGATGCGAGCACTGTCGCAGAACAGCTTGTTAAGCAGGGAATTGTCCTTCCTGGAGTCAGATCCAGCCCTAAAGTTATAAAAACCACAATAGAAAGATATATAAACACAGTTACATTGGTGGGAGGATTTCTCGTCGGTCTTCTTGCAGCTCTCGCTGATTTTACCGGAGCTCTCGGCACAGGAAGTGGTATACTGCTTGCTGTGACAATAGTAGCTTCGTTCTATGAAGTGATAATGAGGGAGAGAGCTTTAGAGATATATCCAAGGATAAAGAGGTTCCTGGGAGGATGACTCAGCCAGATAATAGGGTTAGTCAGCAGTTCCTAGCAGGCTACATAGTCAATGGAATTTACGCGTGCACTGCAAGGGCTAACTTTATATATTCCTTCATAAACCAGTAGTGTGCCCGATATGCGATGGAATAGCACCAAATGGACACATAAGACACAGGATGAGGGAGCTTCCGTTTCCCCTGATAGAGGGAAGGTATGAAAATATATGAATCCCACAACGGTGATTCTCCTTCAGCAGTTATCTTTTTTAAGCACCTGATAAAAAGCTCTCTATGCCTCTCAGCGTTGTGATAGGGGTTCCCGGAGTAGGAAAGTCTACAGTTATGGAAGAACTGAAGAAGATAAGTCCTGAAAAAGTGAAGATAATAGTGTTTGGAGACTATATGTTCGATATAGCTAAAAAAGACGGGCTTGTAAAGCACAGGGATGAGATGAGGATGCTCCCTGTGGAGATCCAGAGAAGGCTTCAGGAGGAGGCCTCAAAAAAGATATATGAGGAAAGCTCAAAATTCAATGGAATGGTCCTTCTTGATACTCATGGTTTTATAAAAACACCAAATGGCTTCCTCCCAGGGCTCCCGGAGCACATACTGAGGATATTAAAGCCTAATTTCACCGTCTTGGTGGAGGCAGATCCCTCTATTATAGCAGCTAGAAGAAGTAGGGATGAAACTAGAATAAGGGATCCAGATATAGAGGAGATGATATCACTTCATCAGATGATGAACCGAATGGCCGCAGCAACGTATGCTACAATAACTGGGTGCAACATAATAATAGTGAAAAATGAGGAGGGCAAAGCGCACGAAGCTGCAAGAAAGCTTGCTGAGTCCTTAGGGGTGTGAACGATGAATGTGCTTTTAATACCTCCGTACTCAATAGTATTTATAATAGCACTTGCATTCTTTTTAACTTTAATTACTAATATAATAAGTAAAAAGAAAATAGATTACGAGAAGATGAGGGAGTATCAGAAGGTGATAAAGGAGTACACGGACCTCCAAAAAGAGTTCCTCAGAACAGGGGATAAAAAGCTGGAGAAGAAGCTGGAGAAGATAAAGCCAAAGTATAAGACTGCTCAATCAGAGATAACAAAGATGAGTTTTACGCCGATGGTGTATACATTAATACCGATAATGATAATCTTCATCCTCCTAGGGGGGTTCTACTCCGAGATACCCTTTGTAAGGCTTCCATTCAGCCTTCCTTACATAATGGGATATTTTCACGGCAGAAGCGCGTTCGGCGATGACGTTTTAGGATACTTTGGAACTTATGTGCTAGCATCATTCTTCTTCTCTACAATAATCCAAAAGATAATGAAGACATCGCCAACCCAGTGAAAACTTATATTCAGCTGATCACATCGCTTTAAGGGTGTCTTATGCCTCTTGTAAAGGGCGCTGAATATCACGGAAAGTTAAATAAGAGGAGAGTTTCTGTCAAGACTCCTGGAGGGAGGACAGTCTATCACTACAGAAAGAAGAGATACAATGTAGCTAAGTGTGCTGTATGCAAAAAACCTCTGAATGGCGTGCCAAATGGACCGAGAAGCATCTTAAGCAAGCTATCTAAGAGCGAGAAGAGACCAAATAGACCATATGGGGGTTACCTTTGTGCAAGATGTCTCAGGGAGCTCATGGAAAAGAAGGCTTTGCTCATGACATCAGGCTGACGTAAAATTTATTAAGCATATTCATGAGAGAAGCTTTATCCTAAGCGGGGTGATGAAATGGGAGTCATAGAAGTTGGCAGGGTGTGTATTAAAACTGCTGGCAGAGAAGCAGGAAGAAAATGTGTTGTTGTGAAGCTGATCGATGAGAACTTCGTAATAGTGACAGGGCCAAAGGAGCTCACCGGGATTAAGAGGAGAAGGGCAAATGTGAAACACTTAGTTCCTCTAAACGTTAAAATAGACATAGAAGAAGATGCGGATGACAAAAAAGTTATCGAAGCACTGAAGAAAACCTCGATATATGAGGAGATAATGAAGGAAAGGAAGGCAGGCTGATGCTAATAAAGAGAGTTGAATGCCCTCCAGGAGAACATGGATTTGTTCCTGAGGAGAGACCTTTTCCCCTCTTTCTTAGATATAGCTTATTGATCTTGGATAAGCCGAGCGGACCATCCTCTCATGTAGTAACAAAGCAGGTGAAGGAAGCCCTCAAGATGGACAAAGTTGGCCACTGTGGAACTCTTGATCCAAAGGTAAGCGGTGTGCTTCCGATAGCCATAGGGGAATCAACAAAAGCTACTTCGATAATAGCAACAGCGGACAAGGAATATATCGGGACAATGCATCTTCATGGTGATGTGAGCAATGAGGAGCTCGAGAAAATTGTGAAAATGTTTGAAACTGTGATATATCAAAGACCTCCCGTGAGATCTGCTGTGAGCAGAACCCTCAGAACCAGAAGAATATACAAGCTAGAGCTTCTAGAGAGAAATGGAAGGGATGTAAAGCTGAGGGCTGTGGTGGAATCCGGCACTTATATAAGAAAGCTCTTCTTTGACATAGGAGAAGTTCTCGGCGTAGGAGCCAGCATGACCTCCCTCAGAAGAGTTAGATCAGGAGTTTTCACGGAGGATATGGCGGTAAGCATGGATAAATTTCTTTCAGCAGCTAAAAAATTCTCTGAATCTGGAGATTGGAGTGCCCTAAAGGAACTGCTAGTTCCGCTTGAGAAAGCCCTAGTTAATCTAAAGAAAATAATAGTGAAGGACAGTGCTGTGAATGCAATAACTTATGGCGCCCCTGTGCTAGCTCCTGGAGTATGCGAATTATCCGATGGAATAAGAAAAGGCGATGTTGTTGGGATATTTACCCTCAAGGGGGAGATAGTAGCAATAGCCAAGGCTACTATGGAATCCAGCGAGATAGCAAGCTCAAAAAGAGGCGTTGTGGCTGAACCTATCAGAGTGATAATGGAGAGGGATCTCTATCCGAGGATGTGGAAAAGAGGGTCCATAGCAAACAACTAATTTCCACAAATATTTATTAGTAAGTTCTTAAAAATTTCTTTTCTGCTAGAAAAAATTTTAAAATTATTTATAAAGGAGTGTTGGAAGCTTTATAGAGGTAAAACCGAAATTTAAATATATAACTCCGTTCAACAAGATAGAAGCCGGGGTGCCCTAGCCCGGTAGGGGGCTGGCCTGGAGAGCCAGTGGCCCATTGGGCCGCGTGGGTTCAAATCCCACCCCCGGCGTCATATTAGAAGGGTTTACTGCTTTTGAAAACTCCTAGATTATTCCTAGTTTCCATAAGGTAACTCTAAACAAAAATCTGGTTTTATTATATTCTGTATAATAAAATCTAGTTCAACAATGCATAATAGACCTTTGGAACTCTACATTCCTCGGGGAAAATTTTTAAATCCTAGGATAGAAACCCACTAGCGGAGGTATGTAATTGGCCTCTGAGTTCAGGAAGATGATAAGGATACTGAACACCACAGTCGATGGAGATAGAACAATATACGCTGCTTTAGCGAGCGTAAAGGGAATAGGCTTCTCTCTTGCAAACGCGGTTCTGAAGAAAGCAGGAATAGATAGATACAAAAGAGCGGGAGAGCTCACTGATGAGGAGATAAGCAGAATTGAGGAGGCTGTTAGGAGTCCATCTCTGCCCTCATGGCTATTTAACAGGCAAAGGGATCCTGTAGATGGAAAGGACTACATACTGGTTGGAGATGAGGTCACTCTTGCTGAAAGAAGGGATATATCGGTGATGAAGAAGATAAAGAGTTGGAAGGGAATAAGACATTCCCTTGGATTGAAGGTGAGAGGGCAGAGAACAAGGACAACAGGAAGATCTGGAAGGACAGTTGGCTATTCAAAGAGGGAAAAAGGGTGATTAAATGGGAGATCCAAAGAGACTTGAGAAGAAGTATGAAAGGCCTTATAAGCCCCTTAACAGGCTTGTTATAGAGGAGAGCAACAGATTAGCTGGGGAATACGGTCTGAGAAATAAAAGAGAACTGTGGAGAGCTGCTATGATAGCAAGAAAGTACAGGAGAATAGCAAGGAGATATCTGAAGCTCCCTCCAGATGAAGCTATAGCTATAACGAGACCTATAATAGAGAAGCTGATGAAGTACAATATAGTAGGGAAGGACGCTACTTTAGACAGCCTTCTTGACATAAAAGTGGAGGACATACTAGAGAGAAGGCTTCAGACAATTGTATGGAGGAAGGGCTTTGCAAAAAGCCCGTATATGGCGAGACAGCTTATAGTCCATGGGCATATAAGGGTAAATGGGAGGAGGATAAGACAGCCCAGTTACTTGGTGAGCGCTGAAGAGGAACAGACTATAGAGTGTTTGCATCCTGAATGCACAAAGAGGTGATGTAGATGTCTTCTAAGCAGAAAATAGGTGTAGCCCACATATATTCCTCGTTTAACGACACTATAGTTCACATAACTGATTTGACAGGCGCTGAGACTATTGCTATATACTCAGGAGGGATGTTTGTGGATGCTGACAGGCTTGAGGGCTCTCCCTATGCAGCCCTAAAAGCAGCGATGGCTGCAGCTAACGAAGCTATGAGAAAGGGAATAACACACTTAATAGTGAAGGTAAGAGCTCCTGGTGGCATAAAGAGCAGAATACCAGGCCCAGGAGCAACAGCTGCAATAAGAGGCCTTTCAAGGGCAGGCTTAACCCTTCTGAGAGTTGAAGACGTGACCCCAATACCTCATGATGGCACGAGGAGACCTCATGGAAGAAGAGGAAGAAGAGTCTGAAGGAGCAAAGATCAGAAATCACTAGTTATTTTTATTTAATTATTTTTTATTAACGAAGAAAATTGTTTAAATAGCAAATCCCTACTTTTTATCCTGAATGTACGAGGAAGATCTGGATAAAATGAGGCTTTTTCAGCTCTATAAAAAGGCTTACACCGATATAACTGAGAGAGACATAGAAATAGAGGATGTAAGTGGCTGGTTCTATCTGGTCAATATACCCAAAATGGATCTAAAGATAGCAGCAGTTATACTAGAGGCCGTTCCTGAATCCGATGCAAATAGAATAGTTACAGAGCTTGTTGATCGCATTAAAGATAACCTTGGGGATGAGTTCGAGTCAACATACGTACATATATGGACTACTTCTGCTTACAGAGATAAACTCGAGGAGATAGTTGCAGAGAAGGGATATGAAAACGTGAGTATTGAGCTTATGGACGAGCTAATTCCAACTAACAAAAAACAAGTACTTCCAAGGAAGAGAGATATAGAGATGAGGAAAGAGACTAAAAGAGCTGACGAAGTCGTGATAAAAGAAAATATAAGTAAAGAAAGGACAAAAGCTACTCAGGATTCTGTTATGGTACCAGTAGACGTTCTAAATAAGGTATTGGATACACAAAAAAGCCTGGCTGAGACATTGGACAGAGTTGCTCATCTTCTAGAGAGATTGCTGAGCAGGGAGGTCGCAGAAACGAACTATGTCGCAAAGAGCATTACATCAGGTGCAGCTGAGCAGGAAATTGCCCGAAAACCAGCTTTAAAAGTGGCCAGAAAAACCGTGATAGAGGAAAAAATTGTCGAGAGGGAGGAGAAGCCCATAATCCAGGAATCTATCCGCAAGAAAGAGGAGAGAATTGTTGAATCATCCGAGCCCCAGGTAACAAAAGGTGCTGATGAGTTTATAGATGAGTTCGTGATAGACAACCCCTGGGCTGAGATATTAAGCAAGAAGGTGAGAAAGAATGAGGGTAAAAGTAGTTGAGATGAGGGAGGATAGAGCCACAATCCTGCTTGAGGACACAACTCCTGCTCTCGCAAATGCTCTGAGAAGGTCCATAATGTCAGAGGTTCCGGTTATGGCTGTTGATGAAGTCATATTCTTTATCAACACAACGGACTTCATAGATGAGTACATAGCCCATAGGCTTGCGATGATACCTCTAAGGACAGATCCAAAGCTTTACAAGATGAGCGGTGATGTCTTCGTGACATTGAAGCTGGATAAGACGGCAGAGGAGGATATGACAGTATATTCTGGTGATCTTGAAAGCTCAGATCCATTGGTTATACCGGTAAGCAGCAAAATACCCATAGTGACGATGAGAAAAGGCCAGAAATTAAAGCTGGAGGCTATAGCTAGGCTCGGTAGGGGGAGGCAACATGCTAAGTGGCAGCCTGTGAGCGGTTTGAGATATCAATATCTTCCAGTATATGAGTTCGACAGCAGCATAGTAAAGTTAAGCGATTGCGAAAAGTGCGAACTCGAGAAACTTGAAGGAAGCTGGTACAGGCTGAAAGATCCAACAAAATGCCCTGTATGTGCTAGCCAGCTGGAGAAGATGCTGAACAGAGGGGAGCCTGGAGTGAGGGTAAAATGGGATGATAAAAGGATATTAATAGGATTTGAATCAAATGGACAGCTTCCTCCATTCAGAATAATAACAATGGCTGCTGAAGAGCTTGTGAAAAAGTTTGAGGAATTTGAAAGCAAGTTTGTAAGCGCAGTAGGAAGATCAAAAGAATCCTGACAATGCTAATGGCAAAATCCCCTTTCTAGAGAGCTTATTTTCTTGTCCTATTAAAGCTATTTAGGGCACTTCTATGTGTTTGAATTTTTCGCTTGCCTGCTCTCCTCCTACACCCCAGTTTTCCTTTGGTACCTCCTGTATCACTACTTCAACAGCTTCCTCTGGGATACCAATTTCGACAAAGGTCTTTGTTATCCCCTCTATGACCTTTTTCTTGGCTTCATTGGATAATCCCTTCCAGACATACACATGAACTATTGGCATCACATCCCCCTTTGTGCAACGTAAAAACCAAAAATACAAGAAATGCGGGGGGTGGGATTTGAACCCACGCGAGCCTACGCTCACCCGCCCCTCAAGCGGGCGCCTTGGACCTGGCTTGGCTACCCCCGCAGGATACTAAATACAAGATCCATTTCTCTATATAGGTTTTTCTATTGCATGCTAACATATTTTATTTTAAGTGATTCAATTCATAAGTAGCAGGGAGCAGTGGATCCCAGTATAGATTTAAAAACCGGTGTTTGTCCTCCTCAAAGGTAGGTCGAGATGGCTAGAAGAACTGGACCAACAAATCCAGTGCTCAGAAAACTGATAAATTCGCTTGAGAAGCAATCTAGGGAGAACAATGCACCTGTATGGGCAGCAATAGCAGAGAAGCTTAGATATCCTAGAAGAAGGAGGATAGAAGTAAATTTAGACAAGATAAACAAATTATACAAAGAGGGGAAGGTTATAGTGGTTCCGGGAAAAGTTCTCGGCGACGGTGAGCTAGATAAACCAGTGAAGGTGGCTGCATTCAAGTTCTCCAACTCTGCATCAAGGAAGATAGAGGAAGCTGGTGGCAAAGCGATGAGGATAGATGAGGCTATGAGGCTCGATCCAAGAGGAAGCAATGTTATTATAGTTGCTTGAGGGGTGTTCTTATGTTCGATATTGTAATAGACGCTGATGGAAAGATCCTGGGAAGGCTGGCTAGTTATGTGGCAAAAAAACTGCTAGAAGGCAAGAGAGTTGCCATTATAAATGCGGAAAAGGCAGTGATAACAGGAAATCCAAACACTATAAAGGAAAAATATTTGAAAAGAATGCAAATCCCGGGAAGACCAAAGCCGGAGAGGGGAATGAAGGTCTCTAGGACCCCGGATAGAATAGTCTGGAGAGCAGTAAGAGGAATGGTTCCCAGAAAGAAGGCAAAGGGAAGAGAGGCAATGAGGAGGCTAAGAGTATTCATAGGGGTTCCAGATGAGCTTAAAAATGTGTCCATACATGAGCTCAGTGAAGATTATACAAAGGAAAAACTTAAACCTAAGAGGGGCAAGAAGATTATGACGGTGTTGGAGCTATCGAACAGCTTGGGGTGGAGGGGTGCTGAATGAGCTCAGCTAAGGGTGTTAGGAAGATGAAGATGGCATCTGCTTCTGCGTCCAGAAAGACTTCTAGAGCGTTTGCTGTCATTAAGAAAGGTAGTGGAAGATTATTCATAAATGGAATGCCATATGATGTCTACTTTCCAAATGAACTTGTTCAGATGAAAGTGCTGGAGCCTCTCTGGCTGGCTAGCGACTACATCTCTGATGTGGACATAGAGGTAAGGGTATCAGGAGGGGGCTTCATGAGTCAGGCAGATGCTGTCAGGATGGCAATAGGCAGAGCCTTAGTTGAATATACTGGTTCTGAGAAACTCGAGAGAATATACAGAGAATACGATAGAACGATACTAAAGGGAGATCCAAGACAGAGAGAGCCAAAGAAGTACGGAGGAAGACGCCCGAGGGCCAGAGTTCAGAAGTCATACAGGTGAGAACATGTCTGTTACTCATGGTAGCGCTGGAGAGCTTAAAAAGGGGAGCTATGTTGTGATAGACGGAGAGCCCTGCGAAGTTCTCTCCGTCTCGAAATCAAAGCCAGGAAAGCACGGATCTGCAAAGGTCAGGGTTGAGGCGAGAGGTCTGTTCGATGGAACTAGAAGATCAAAGATATATCCGGCTGATGCAACTGTGGAGATACCAATAGTTGACAAAAGAAGTGGGCAGATAATCTCAATCTCAGGAAATACTGTTCAGGTGATGGATCTAGAGACATTTGAGGTGTTTGAAATGCCTATCTCGGAGGAAGTAGCAGGTGAGATCTCCTCGGGTGCAGAGGTGGAGTACTGGGTATCAATGGGCAAGAGGAGAGTAGTAAGAGTTAAAGGGCAATAGCCTTGGTTCTGGAATCTCTTGGATCAAAGCTTTCCTCTGCTATAAGCAGGATGATCGGAAGACCAACATTAGATGAGATATCGCTGAATGAGTTCATAAGGGATGTTCAAAGAAGCCTTCTTGAGGCTGACGTCAACGTAAAACTTGTTCTAGAGCTATCTAGAAGGATAAAGAGCAGAGTTTTATCGGAGAAAGCACCTCCTGGTGTTTCTAGAAAAGAAATTGCCATCAAGATATTGTATGAAGAGCTTGTCAACATGGTTGGTGGAAAGAGACCAAGCCTGGATATAAAGCAGGGAAAACAAAACAGGATACTTCTGGTTGGAACTGAGGGATCAGGAAAAACTACTACGGCAGCAAAACTTGGTATCTGGTTCAAGAAGAGGTACGGAAAAGTTGCCATAATATCATCTGACACAATAAGACCTGCATCACATCAACAGATAGTTGGTCTAGTTGGAGAAGCAGTTCCCGTGTTCTGGATTGATGGAGAGAAACCGGAAAAAATTATTGCCGAGGGAATAAACAAATTTAAGGACTATAATATTGTAATAATAGATACTGCTGGAAGGCATAAGGATGAAAAGGGACTTATGGAGGAGCTCAAAGAGTACATAAAGATCGCTGATCCAGATTACACGCTACTTGTTTTGGATGCATCTATTGGTCAAGCTGCATTTTCACAAGCAAAGGCGTTCTCAGAGGTTGCTCCTTTAGGAGGTGTCGTTGTGACGAAATTAGATGGATCGGCAAAGGGAGGAGGGGCTCTTTCAGCGGTCTCGGCAGCAGGGGTTCCGATATACTTCATCGGAGTTGGGGAGAAAGTGGATGATATACAGCCTTTCGATGCAGACAGATTCATATCCAGGCTCTTGGGAATGGGGGACATAGCAGAGCTCATAGAGAGAATAGAGGAAGTGATGAAACCGCCTCAGATAAAAGGTAAGTTCGACATGTATGACTTCCTTGAATATTTGGAAGGAATGAAAAAACTTGGCCCAATAGATCATCTCATAAGCCTCATGCCGGGAGTGAGAGCACAAGTGGGAGTAGATGAGAGGAAGATATCTCAGTGGATAGCAATAATAAAATCGATGACAGAAGAGGAGAGAAGAAATCCATCAATAATATCCGGAACCAGAATAGAGAGAATTGCAAGGGGGTCAGGAACCACACAGAGGGATGTAAGATCTCTTCTGAAAACCTATAGCATGGCTAAATCAGCTATGATTGGAGGAGACAGGATGATGAGAAGGCTTTTGAAGGGGTACAAGCTTTGAACTTCGTGCTAGATGAGTTTGAGCTCTGCATTTTCTGTTCTGGCTCGCTATATGGATCATCCACGAGAATTCCAGGGTGGATCAGAGGGCTCTCACTTCTTAAGTTGTTTGGCAGAAATGGGAGACCTTGTCAATCGTGCGGAAACCTTTTTGAGGATAACATGGATAAAATAATCTCGAAAGCTCTTTTAATGCTAAAGGACTATGAGTTCAGCACGATAAAGACAGGGGTCATCGTACCTCCTGTTATCATAGAGAAATTGGACAGGATAAGATCTAAATATGGGCTATCTGATGCGGAGTCCGTGAAGCTGACTGTATCAAGGCGTTTAGATGAAATACTTTCCTCAAAAATAGGCGTAGCTGTGGAAGAAGAGGACCCCGATGTGATGATAATATTTGATTTTAATAGAATAGATGTGAGCATCCAGATAAAGCCTGTCTACATTTATGGAAGGTACAGGAAACTCGAGAGAGGAATATCTCAGTCCAGGTGGGTGTGTCCACAATGCAATGGCGTGGGCTGCGAGAAATGCAGTTGGACAGGCTATAAGTATCCATCTGTGGAGAAGATGGTGGGCGATGTGCTGAAAAAGGCTTTCCTAGCATCAGAATATCATATTCATGCATCTGGCAGGGAGGATATAGATGTCAGGATGCTTGGACCTGGAAGACCTTTTGTGATGGAGCTTGTAGAGCCTAAGAAAAGAAGAGCGGATTTAAATCAATTGGAAAGGGAAATAAATGAGAAGAATAAAGGGAAAATAGAGGTAATAGGACTTAGATACTCTAGCAAGGGTGAGGTTGTAACTTTAAAAGAGGCCAAGTTTAGAAAAGTTTACAGGTTGAAGGTTGAAGTGAGAAACTTGAGTGAGGCAGAAGTTAAGATGCTCGAGGAAAAACTCTCAAACTGCATTATAAGTCAGAGAACTCCGACCAGGGTTCTCAGGAGGAGAGCAGATATCGAGAGGAAGAGGAAGGTGTTCAAATTTAATATTGTTAATTATGATATTGATGGTTTTGAAGCTACTGTTGAGTGTGAAGGAGGTTTATATATCAAGGAGCTTGTAAACGGAGATAATGGCAGGACGAGACCGAGTGTCTCATCCCTGCTCGGAAGAGAATCCATATGTAAGGAGCTTGATGTTATAGATATTTTAGGTGATGAATATGGGTAACAGGTCAAGAGGGTTCCTCAGCAGATCGAGAGGATTCTTGAGCAAGGCCCCAAGAGAGAAGGGTATGCCTCCAGTAAACAGATTCGTGCAGGAGTTCAACGTAGGGGACAAAGTGGTCATAGACGTTGAGCCCTCTGTTAGGAGGGGCATGCCCCACAAGAGGTATCAGGGGAAAGTAGGAACTGTTGTTGGAAAGAGAGGAAGAGCTTTCATAGTTGATGTAAAGCTTGGAGAGAAGGTCAAAAGGCTGATAGTGAACCCTGTTCACCTGAAGGAGCACAGGGAGTAAGGTGCTGTCCATGCCAAATGTCATAAAGAAAACTCCCATCACGATAAGCGAGGTAAAGGAGCTTGTATACAATAGGTGGAGCGAGAATTTAACCTCACTTATAATAGATCAGAGAAAGCTGTTCGAATACCTATCGAAGTATGACAAAGTTAGCTCAGCAAAAGAAGCTAGAGAAGCTGTTAAAAGGCTTATGGAGGACTATGGCATAAAGGAGGAAGATGCCATCATGCTGGTAAATATAGCACCTGAGAAAAAGGATGAGATAATGGCCTATCTCTACAGAGGATATCCTCTGCTTGGAGAGAAGGAATATGAGGGTATAACCAAGCTATTAGAGAGCATCAGGAAAAAAGCCGATATCAGTTAACTTTAACAATATTACTTTTTCATCTAGAAATGGTGTGGTGAATGTGGAAGTTACCCGGTAGAAAGATCCCTCATGATATGTTTGCATACGTGCTCTCCATCGATGAGTACCAGAGAAAAGTGCAACTCATGGGGAGCAGATATTTCATATTAATGGAATTTATGTTGAGGCCAAATGCTGAGGTCAGACAGGGAAGCAGGATATACGTCGGAAAGGGGTTAAGACAGGAAGTGAGCAAGTTTATAAGGTATTTATCCCACGAGGAGCTGAGCGAACAGGCCAGAGTTATCCTTGAAGACACAGTGGAGAAAGCCATCAGGGAAGAAGAGCAATTTTTTGTCCAGTTCTTCAACGAGAGCCTTCCGATAACACCCAAATTTCATCAACTTGAGCTCTTGCCGGGAGTCGGAAAGAAGATGGTGCAGAAAATCCTGGAGGAGAGAGGAAAGGAACCTTTCAAAAGTTTTGAGGATATAAAAAATAGAACTGGATTGAAAGATCCAGCAAAAGCGATAGCAGAGAGAGTTATGCAGGAGCTTACAACACCGCAGAATGTTTACATATTTGTGGCTCACAAGAAGCTCTTCTTGGAGGAGCTCATGGAATAAGTTCCGTGCCTAACTCCCCTTTTAAAGCCATTTTAATATCTCCTTTTTTGGAAAATCCTGATATAACTACTCTTATACCCATTTTCCTCAGCATAAACCCTTTCTTCACCTTGCCTAAGATGCCTCCAGTCACATCTGCCTCACAGCTTTTCACTAGATTGAGGGATCCTTCGCTCATCTTTCTCAAGATTTCTCCCTTTTCATCCATTATTCCAGGCATGTCTATCAGAAAGATAGCTGTATCTATCAAATCTGAGAATAAAAATGGTATATCATCTCCTGATATAACAGAGGATCCCCTTCTCTCATCGAATATTAAATCTCCGTAGGTGACCGGTACAACACCAAGCCTCAGCATGTTTAGTATAGGCTCCTTAAAGGAGACGAAGTTTCCGCTCATGTCCCTATAGACAAATGATCTTGGAGGAAACGATACAGCCGGAATGCCTTCTTCTACTAGAGATCTTACGACTACTTTGTTAAGGTGATCTACAGAGGAGCAGACCTTTGATATGCCCTCGGGATTCATTCCATTCTCGTCGATTCTGTAGGATTTCACCACCGGATGTCCAAATGATCCAGCTCCGTTTGCCAATATAATTCTTCTCTCCTCAATGATGTCAACTAGATCGGCCCCTATATCTGATATTATCCCCTCCTTAATGGAGAGAGTTCCTCCCTTCTTATCTGTTATTAGAGAGCCTCCTATCTTTATGAAGACTGCCTTTCTCACAGGAGATTTGTGAAGCACAAACTATTTTTATGTTTGTCCCACCTCATGCTTCTGGAGAGGTAGATGGGAGAAGTATATGTAGCTGATGAGAGCGTGCTTCTCTATGATCTCATTCAGAAAGACATGGAGAAGTATGCTGAAGCCGAGATAATAGTACCTGTCAGTATCCTGAAGAAGCTGGAGAGAGAGGCAGAGAAAGGCGATAAAATGGCTCTAAAAGGCCTAAGTTCACTCCTAAACCTGAAGAAACTGCTAGGAGACAAGCTTAAGGTAGAGGGTTCCGCAGGAAACGGAATAGATGGGATAGTAGAGCTGAGCAAGAAGTACAACGCCGTTGTGCTAACTGGAGATGCTGTAAGAGCAATGGGTCTGCACTCCAGAGGGGTAAATGTGAGATATCTGGGTCCTGCTGGGGTTGAAAAGCCATCTATAATAGAATTCTTTCAGGAAGATGTTATGAGCATTCATCTGAAGGAGGGGGTCCCTCCACTTGCAAAGAAGGGAAGACCGGGAAATTTCATCCTAGTAAAGCTGAGAGATGAGCCTATGACGGAGGAGGAGATGAGAAGGCTCGCATACGAAGTGCTGGAGTATGCAAAGTTTAGTCCAGATACAATGCTGGAGGTTAGAGCAAGAGACGCCCATCTAGTGCAGATGGGGGAGTATAGAATTCTGGTGGCAATGCCACCCTTTTCTGATGGCATAGAGATAACAGCAGTAAGACCATTGATAAAAGTTACATTAGAGGACTATTCCTTGAGCGAGAAACTGAAGAAAAGGCTCTCTGAAAGAGCAGAAGGTGTTATAATAGCTGGCCCTCCTGGAGCTGGCAAGACCACTTTTGCAAGCGCTTTAGCTGAGTTCTACATGAGAAAAGGAAGAATAGTAAAGACCCTTGAGTCCCCAAGGGATTTGTTTGTCGGGCCAGAGATAACACAATATGGAAAACTTGAGGGATCGTTCGAGAAGACAGCAAGCCTCCTGCTCCTAGTTAGACCAGATTATGTTATATTCGATGAGATGAGAACATCGGAGGACTTCCTGATCTATGCTGATATGAGGCTTGCTGGCATTGGAATGGTCGGAGTTGTCCACTGTGGAAGCCCCATAGAGGCTGTCCAGAGGTTTCTTGGCAGAGTTGACCTTGGAGCTCTTCCTCACATAGTGGACACAATAATATTCATAAAGGATGGGAGGATAGAGAAAGTTTACAGTCTTAGAATTGTGGTGAAGCTTCCGAGAGGGATGAAGGACAGGACTCTAGCGAGACCTGTAGTTCTAGTGACCAATTTTGAGACAGGAAAACAGGAATATGAGATATACACATTTGGAGAGGAGACTGTCATAATGCCTGTGAGGGAGAGCGAGGAAGTGGTATCACTGGAGGAAGAAGAAATAGGATATCACATCATAAAGAGGAAGAACTCAATAGTTTTATCCCTTGGGAGGGAGATGGCGAATACCGAGGTTACTCTTTACTCAGGAGATGAGGAGATAATTACGATTAGAACCGATGAGAGAGGTAGAATAAATCTGGCAAAGAAAAGCCCTGCTGGAAGGGCAGTAATGGATGCTGTGAGAAGAGGGAGCTTGAGGGTGAAAACTGCTTGATTCATGTTACTATGGACCTAAGCCTTTCCTCAAACTTTATCTCATCCAGGAATCTGGCAACTTCCTCTGGGACAAGAGATCTCCAGGAGCTATCCCCTTGCAGTATCTTTTTCCTTATCTTTGTCGCCTCATAGAGCTCTCTTTTGTGAAACGGTATTCCCTCCACATGTACACCTACTTTAGACAGATCCCTCACTGTTTCTGGATCGTTCGAAAAAGCTATATCTATCCTTGGAACTCTCTCCAGCACTATCATCCCCCAATCCTCCTCAGGTTTCTCTGTATCAGGTATAGGGACTATCGATATTCTTTCCATAGGAAATCCCTCTCTTCTCAGCGCTCTCACTATCATCTCATATCTCTCAGCTGTTGACAAGGGGTTCCTCTCAGTGTTATAGTGCTGTGAACTTCCTATCCCTATTACAAGCTCAGATGCTTTTTCAAGAGCGTATTTAAAGCAGTGAATATGACCCCAGTGAAGCGGCTGAAATCTTCCCACTAGAAGAGCTCTTCTGTACAACTGGATCCCCTGTGATAGCCTGGTCGAGGGTTAAATTCTTAACTGCTGTTATTACATGCTGCATAACTACATAATAGATTATGCTTATATTTTTCTCTCGAGAGGGATTGAAACCTGGTCAGAACGATTATAAATTTTCCCTGTTATGCTTTTATTATGAAAAAAGTTGGGTATGTGCAGAATGAGCCCAGGCTTGGTGATGTAGAGGGAAATTTGGAAAGGATCTCCCACCTCGTGAAAAATTTAGAAGCAGATCTGCTTGTATTTCCTGAGCTTTTTAGCACTGGATACCTGTTCACATCAATCAAGGAACTGGAAAAGCTCTCTGAGGAAATACCTGATGGCAGAACAATAAAATTTCTGGAGAAGCTTTCATCAGAACTCTCCTGTGCAATTGTAGCTGGATTTCCTGAAAAAGCTGGCAAATTCATATACAATTCAGCTGTTATAATTAGGGAAAATGGTGACATAGCGGGAGTTTACAGGAAAAGTCATTTGTTCCTCGACGAGAAACTTCTTTTTTCACCTGGTGACACTGGATTTAATGTGTTCAATGTATCTGGCATGAAAGTTGGCGTCATGATATGCTTCGACTGGATATTCCCCGAGGCATGCAGAGTGCTAGCCTTAAAAGGTGCTGAGATAATAGCTCATCCTGCAAATCTAGTCCTTCCTTATGCTCAAACTGCTATGCTAGCTAGATCTATTGAGAACAGAGTCTTCACCATAACTGCGAACAGAAGCGGTGAGGATGTATCAGGAGATAAAAGGCTTAAGTTCACAGGAATGAGTCAGATAACAAGTCCAAAAATGGAAATTCTCGCAAGAGCTCCTGAAAAAGGAGAACACGTGGCGATCGTGGAGATAGATCCATCAGAAGCTAGAAATAAAAAGGTAACAGAAAGAAATGATCTCTGGTCTGATAGGAGGCCGGAGCTTTATGGAGAAATCACAAAGAGAGTATCCTAGGCTTCCGGTAGTCGCTGTCGGAATTGTTCTGCTAAGAGAGGGAAAAATCCTATTGGCAAAAAGAAGAAATCCCCCTGGAGCAGGTCTATGGTCAATTCCTGGAGGAGTTATGGAAGAAGGAGAGAAATTGGAGGAAGCCGTCATTAGAGAGGCAAAGGAGGAACTGGGAATAGATGTCAGACCAGCATATCCTATTTGGGTCTCAGAGGTCGTTGATAGGGATGAGCTGGGCAGGATCAGATACCACTATGTGATAATAGACTATCTCTGTGATGTGCTGAGCGGAACTCCTTCAGCTGGAAGCGATGTCTCAGAAGTGGGCTGGTTTGACCTAAACTCAGAACTAGCTGAAGTGACCAGATCAACGAGAGATCTGATAAAAGCCCTTAGAAGGAGGGTCATAAACGTGAGGAATTCCGATGTAGAGGAACTCATAATATGCACTCCAGAGGGGCATATACATAAGAGGATTTTTCTCGTACTAAAAGATGCTATAATAGTGCTCCAAGAAGCCACAGCTGAGAGCATAGCAAGAGCTGTCGTTGAAGTTGAGATGCACCCGACTAGGAGGTGCATAAGACTCAAGGGGATGAATATAGAGAGACCCTTTAGGAAAAGAGGTTATAATGAGTATCAATTGATTGAAACCGACGAAAAAGACGAGGACATAAGGAAGAGGGTGAAAGAACTTATTGGTGACGAGAAAGATAGTTAGGATATCCTCGGGCTCTGGAATTCCACTGATAGGCTCCATAGCTTTTGGCTTGATAGATAGAGGAACAAATTTGATTCAGATAAGGCCCATATCCACATGTCCCCTCTCTTGTATATTCTGCTCGACAGATGCAGGTCCTAGATCTAAAAGAAGGGCGGAATACATCGTAGATGAGGAGTATTTGATAGGGGAGTTTGAGAGGCTCGTGGAGTTTAAGGGAGATAATGATATAGAGGCGCACATAGATACAGTCGGGGATCCCCTCACCTACAGGGATCTTCCGAAATTGGTCAGAGATCTAAGGGAAATTCCCGAAGTAAAAGTGATATCAATTCAAACTCATGGAGTCCTGTTGACAGAAAATCTGATAAAGAACTTAGAAAAAGCAGGAGTTGATAGGATAAATCTGAGCATAGATTCCTTAAATGAGGAAAAAGCCAGGTATCTTTCAGGCTCTCAATGGCTTAAAATAGACAGAATAATAAAAGCAGCTAGGATGATAGCAGATAGCTCAATGGATCTTTTGATAGCTCCAGTCTGGGTTCCAACAGTAAATGATGAGGACATTCCGAGGATAATAGATTTCGCGCTGTCAATAGGAGCTGGAAAAAGATGGCCCCCTCTTGGAATACAGAAGTATGAGCTATACAGAAGGGGAAGAAATGCTGGTGTCAAGCCCATGCCTTGGAAGAAGTTCTACAGCGCGCTCAAAAGGTGGGAGGAGGAGTTCGGGGTAAAGCTAATACTGAGACCGGAGGACTTTGGAATACATCATTCAAGACAACTTAAAGCTCCCTTCTCAATAGGTGAAACGGCTTATGTGGAGATTGTAGCTCCTGGAATGAGAGCAAATGAAGCCTTGGGAAAGGCTAGAGGTAGAGCGATAACTGTGGTGAATGCATCTAACATACCGATTGGCGCTAGGGTGAGAATAAGAGTGATCAGAAACAGGGACAACATAATAGTCGGGGTGCCTATATATAGTAGTGAATAATTAATTTCTCAATTATATAACACTCAACTTTATAAAGAGGTTCAAATGTCTAATCCCGATGGAAATAATAGGAGAAGCTGAGCTACCTTTACATGATGGAAAAGCTCCTTCATGGCTCTTCTCTAGGATGAAATCTCTTGGAAGGGAGATAATAAGAAGCATAGTTATTGAGTTTGGTAGGAATGAGTTTCTCCTTAGATTAGGTGACCCCTTCTGGTTCCAGTCATTTGGATGTGTTCTTGGATATGACTGGCATTCATCTGGGGTAACAACAGTTCTATCAGCTGTTATAAGGGAGGTTTTAGATGAGGAAGAACTGGGAATAGTTGCCTGCGGCGGGAAAGGAAAAAAGTCCCTTGAGACCCAAGAGGAGATAATCAAGAAGGGAGATAGACTCTCTCTTAGCGACAGAAGGATAGCGGAGATATCAAAAGCAAGCAGGTTATCAGCAAAAGTGGATAACGCAGCCCTGCAGGACGGGCATAACTTATATCATCACATAATAATATTCTCCGAAGACGGAAATTGGACTGTCGTCCAGCAAGGGATGAACCCAGAGAGAAAGACAGCTAGAAGATATCACTGGATATCACAGGGGCTTAAGAGCTTTATAAACAAGCCCCACAGCGGAATAATAGCCGAATCCATGGAAAAGGAGGTTATAGATCTGACAGCAGAGGAATCAGAGGAGACAAGAAGGATATCAGTTGACCTAGTTAGGGATGGATCAAGAAGGCTTAGGAGGATGATGGAGGAGCTAGGTGGAGGAGGTCTATCCCCCTATTTAGGGAGCAGCTTGAAAGTGCTGAAAATGCCAAAAAGGATAGATTGGAAGGCTGTGGAAGAGGCCAATCAGCTTGATATCAGGAATTTCGAGGATCTTCTCTTGGTAAGAGGCGTAGGACCGTCTCTTCTTAGGGCATTATCTCTTATATCCGAGGTTGTGTATGGGGCTCCTCCAAGCAAAAGAGATCCAGCAAGATACTCCTTCGCCTTTGGAGGGAAAGATGGAGTTCCATATCCAGTGAACATCAGGCTTATGGAGCAAGCTATTGAGGTGCTCAGAGCTGGAATACTGAACTCTAACATAGAGGACAAGGACAGAAGGACAGCGTTATATAGGCTCTCCATTATGAAGAGAAGATTCCTCCCGGGGGGATATGATTGATATCTCTCAGCCAGGGTGAGCATGATCTCCTCAAAAGAATAGAATCCTTCGGAGGAAAAGTTATTCTGGAGGATCTTGGACTAGAAAAAAGCTCAGCATATGCTCTTGCATCTCTACTGGAAGCTAAATCTCTCGTCAGAATATCTAGGATAAGAAGAAAAGCATATGAGCTTACGGAGAGAGGAAGAAGTTGCTTAAAGGATGGAATGCCCGAGGAAGTCCTGATAAATGCAGCCAAAGATGGGAAGATATACTTGGATGATGCCTCAAAACTTCTTCAAGGAGAGCTTTTACAGGCAGCTGTAGGATGGCTTAGGAGAAAAGGGGCAAAAATGGGAGAGGATGAGAGAGGGAAATACCTAGTTGTAAGAGGGATTGAAATACCTGAGAGAGAAATTTTGCTCGAAATAGAGAAAGGAATTATCCCAGAAAACAAGGATATTGTAAGAGCTTTGATAAAGAGAGGTCTCGTTAAAGAGAAGGAGTTAGCTCTTACGGCGGTTGAATTGACCGAGCTGGGAAGAGAATGTCTTGAGGGAAAAGTCCCTCTTATTATAGAGGTGGCAAAACTAAACAGAAAGCTGGTAGAAACAGGGGAATGGAGAAATCTTAAGCTTAAAAGGTATGATATCTCAGCTCTTCCTCCAGAAGCTTTCCCAGGAAAGCCTCACCCTTATTCCATGCTCCTGGATGAGGTAAGGGAGATATTGATTGGAATGGGGTTCAGGGAGGTGAAGAGTCCTTTCGTCGAAGCAGAATTCTGGAACTTTGACGTCCTCTTCCAAGCTCAAGATCATCCAGCTAGGGAGATACATGACTCTTATATAGTGTCTTTTCCCTCAGAACCAGCCGATCTAAGTGAGCACATGGATCTAGTGGAGAAAGTAAGAAGAGCACATGAGAATGGTTATGGGACAGGTTCAACAGGATGGGGGTACAAATGGAGCTTTGAAATAGCTAGAAGACTGGTCCTGAGGACTCAAACTACAGCAGCTTCTGCTAGGGAATTGGCAAAAGGGTTGGAGATACCCTCGAAGATATTCGCAATAGATAGGGTGTTCAGACCGGAGGCTCTCGATAAAACTCATGCAATGGAATTTCATCAGTGTGAAGGTGTTGTTTTAGCTGAGGATCTGAACGTTAAGCATCTTTTAGGCTTTCTAGCTGAGTTTTCAAGAAGTCTGGGATTCAAGGAGGTGAAGTTCAGGCCGGCGTACTTCCCATTCACAGAGCCCAGTGTTGAGGCATATGTCAGACATGAGAAACTTGGATGGATAGAGATAGCTGGATCCGGCTTGTTCAGGCCTGAGATGCTTGTACCTCTTGGTTATGATTATCCAAGGATTCAGGCTCTCGCTTGGGGGATAGGCATAGGAAGGCTTGCAATGCTAAGGATGGGGATAGATGACATAAGAGAGCTACATTCTCAAAGCTTGGACTTTCTGAGAAGAGCTCCGTTATAGGTGGTGAGCATGCCCATCATAGAGGTTGATAGGGAATATTTGTACTCGCTTCTAGGGATGAGGCTAAACAGAGATGAATTAGCAGAGATATTAGAGGACACCAAAGTGAACATAGAAGGATTCAGTGACGAAGGCGTTGAGCTTGAGATAACAAGCGATAGATTAGACCTCCTCTCAGCAGAGGGAATTGCTAGGATGATAAAGGGTCTTATTGGAAGGGAAATAGGAATACCGAAGTATCCTATTGAGCATAGGAAAGAGGAACTTCTAGTGGATGAAAGCGTGAAAAAGGTTAGACCATTTGCTGTTGGAGCAGTCCTGCTTGATGTAAAGCTTAATGATAAAACAATAAAATCCATAATACAATGCCAGGAAAAAATACATGAGACTATAGGAAGAAAGAGGAGAAGAGTCGCCATAGGAATACATGATCTTGATGCTGTAAAGCCTCCCTTCAAGTACGTTGCAAGACCTATGGAAAAAGTGAAATTCATTCCTCTTGGTGAAAGCAGAGAGATGACAGCTAAGGAAATACTGGAGGAGACAGAGAAGGGAAGGGAATACGGATATCTCATAAGGAATGAGGAGAACCTAGTTCCATTGATAGAGGATTCCATGGATAGAGTTATGTCAATGCCTCCAGTGATAAACGCAGAGCTCACAAGGCTCAAGAAGGAGACGAGAAATCTGTTCATAGATGTAACTGGAACTGATGAGAAATCCATAAGAACGGCTCTTTCAATACTCGTCCATTCAATAGCAGAAACTGGGGCAAGAATAGGAGTCATAACAGTGAGAGATTCCGGAAGAGAAATAAAACAGCCCGATGTGGAGCCCAGAAGGATGAGAGTGAGCATAGAATATATAAGAAGAATGCTTGGAGAGGAGATAAAGCGGGAAGATGTCATAAACCTCCTCAGGAAAGGCAGACTTGATGCTGAGCTGGCTGGGGAGGACGAGATAAATGTGATGATACCTCCATATAGGACGGACTTCTTGCACCCAGCGGATGTAGCAGAGGAAGTAATAGTGCTCTACGGTCTAAACAAGCTAAAGCCGCAACTTCCTAGAAATGTCATGACAGTTGGCTCAATACACCCCTGTGAGAAGATCTCCAGAAAGCTCAGGATTCTTATGGTGGGTCTGGGATATCAGGAGGTGATGAACTACATGCTATCCAACAAGGAAAGCCTGTTTAAGAGCATTGGAAGAGCCGAGACAGAAGTTGTGGAGATAGGGAATCCAGTGAGCTCTAGTTACACAGTGCTCAGGGATTCCCTGATTCCAGGCCTTCTGCACTTCCTTTCAAGGAATGTCCACTCTCCATATCCCCAGAAGATCTTTGAGATAGGAGATGTAGTTCTGGTGGATAGAAGCAACCCATATAGGACAAAGAGTGAGAGAAGGCTTGCTGCAGCTTATTCTGATGATTCTGTTGGCTTTGAGGACATTCAATCCCACTTATTTGCCGTGCTTAGATCAATGAGAATTGATTTCAAATTAAGGGAAGCCAATAATTCAATATTCATTGAGGGGAGATGTGCTGAAATAGTTGCTGAAAAAGTAATTGGAATAATCGGTGAGGTAAATCCAGAGGTGCTATTAAAGCTCGGAATCTCCTCTCCTACAGCCATGTTCGAGGTGAAGATTTATGAATATTGAGGTAAAATTTGGTGAAATCAGTATAAATGGTACAAAATATTTTGATGACGTAATAATCAGATCTAACCTTGTTGTGGAAAAAAGACCCAAGGAGAGATCCTCAAGCCTAAGATCAAAATATGGCCATACTCCTCTCACTTGGGAGGAGCTAAAGGATATAATAGAGAGTGAGAAGCCCGAATATCTCGTGATAGGAACTGGCTTCTTGGGTGTCATGCCTGTCTTAAGCGTTGTTGAGCAAGCTGAAGCATTGGGAGTTAAAGTTATTACTGAGAAAACTGGAAAAGCTGTGGATGAGTTCGTTAAGTTAATCAACGAGGGCAGGAAAACTGTGGGGGTGTTCCATCTAACATGTTAGATTTCAGAATAAGATCAATAAAGGCTATTGAGGTGCTGGATTCAAGGGGAAGACCTACTCTGAAGACTATTGTTAAAACTGGATCCGGACAAGGATACTTCATCGTGCCAGCTGGCGCCAGCAAGGGAGCAAATGAAGCTCTGGAGCTGAGGGATGGTGGGAGAAGATATGGAGGATTTGGAGTTCTAAAGGCTGTTTTCAATGTAAACTCCGTTATATCTAAGATGCTAATAGGAGAGGATTCTAGAGAGCAGGAGAAGATAGACAAGATGATGATAGAAGCTGATTCCACTGAAAATAAGTCCAGATTTGGCGCAAATTCCATCTTATCGGTATCAGGTGCTATTGCAAGGGCAGCTGCTGATACAGCAGGACTGGCTTTGTACAGATATTTAGGAGGTAGCGGCAACTGGACAATGCCAGTTCCGCTGATGAATGTCATAAACGGGGGGCTCCATGCAGGAAACGAGCTCAAAATTCAGGAGTTTATGATAGCTCCAATTGGTTTTGATTCTTTTAGAGAAGCTCTTGCAGCTGCTGCTGAAACTTACATGACACTTAGGGATGTGATAAAGGAGGTATATGGGAAAAATGCTATAAACATAGGGGATGAGGGAGGATTCGCTCCTCCCATGAAAAATACAAGGGATGCTCTGCTCGTCCTCTCAGAATCCATCAAAAAAGCAGGATACTCCGACAAGATATTCATTCTTCTTGATTGTGCGGCAACCAATTTCTATGACAAGGAGAAGAATAAGTATCTGCTTGATGGAATGGAGCTGGAACCAGGAGATCTATTAGAATACTACTCTGAGCTCGTGGATGAGTATAACATAGTGAGCATAGAGGATCCATTTCATGAGGAGGATTTTGAATCGTTCTCTGAGCTCACAGAGAAGCTTGGAAACAAAGTTCAGATAGTTGGAGATGACATCTTTGTGACCAATGTTAAGAGAATAGAGATAGGGATAGCTAAAAGGGCAGCAAACGCGGTTTTGATAAAACCAAATCAAGTTGGGACAATAACAGAGACATTTGAGGCCATAAGAACAGCCTTAAGAGCTGGTTATTCTGTAATTATAAGTCATAGATCAGGGGAGACAGAAGACAGCTTCATAGCTGACCTGTCGGTTGCTGTCAGGGCTGGACAGATAAAAGCTGGTGCTCCATGCAGAGGAGAAAGAGTTGCGAAATACAACAGGCTTATTGAGATAGAGGATGAGCTCCCTGACTCAAGATACTATGGAGAAAGGTTTTTCAGACGAGCAGTCTTGTGAAAACTTCCTCTCTGATCAGATTTTTCCCTATGAAATTTCTTACATCCTCCGGCACCTTTCTTATCTCATTTCCCGTTATCACTTTTATTCTTCTTCCTCTCGCTAGCTTTGGTGCATTCCTTCCGCTTAGATAATCAGATATGAGCTCAGCAGCGTTGCAGAACCTTCTTCTCTTGACGACATACCATCTATCCCCCTCTATATACGGGCCTGAGAGTGTACCCTTGTCCGAGATGTGCTTGGTCAGAAAATCCCTCTCTCCCTGGCTACCGACAAACGGGCCTTCTCTTATCAAAGCCCTTGGTATCTCGATGCTCTCAAGCTCAGCAGCTACAGCGATAGTGCTCTTCTCATCAGTGTAACCAGCACACCACAGGACTCTGAAGTCATTCTCCTCGAGGACGTATTTTATCCTTCTGGATATGTGCTTTGCCTGCGTCCAAAGGGTATCAGGTGGTAAATCCAAGTCCTCAATCAACAGGACAATTATATCAGTTCCTCTTTCGGAGAGCTCCCTTTTTATTCTGCTTGGAGAAAAGAAAGTCTCTTTTCTTGGCTTAAAGAGATCTTCCGTTGGCTTATTTAAAAGAGCTCTACATGAAGCAATAAATCTAAAGAACTGGGTCTTTGATAGAGGGGATGCGACATTCCTATTTGGATCCACAGGGTCGATCACTATAAGCGGGTTGTCGAATTTCTTCAGAGCCTCTCCCTTTGATGTAATGCGCTCTATATCTATAAAAACAGGAGGTCTCCATTCTGCAGCGTTTCTGACAAGCGAGATGAAATCACCGTAGAACAGTATAAGGAGCTCGAGAAGATATCCACTAAATCCCTCTACTTTTATCTCAGCTCCATATACTCCCACTGCTCTAGCAAATGCCTTCAAAATTCTTATTTCTCTTCTTAGGTTATCATTGAGCTTCTCCATAAGGTAGTTGTTGTGAAGAGGGGTTCTATCAGCACTGCTCACTATTTTCTCCCCTCTCTTTATTTTATATGCTGGCACTATCTCAACATCAATATCCTCTATTCTACATGAGGCATAAGGGTGCTCAGAGTACCTCAGAGTATAGAAGCCGAAAGCCCTTCTAGCTGCTTCCACAGCGATGCTTCCGAGTTTTTCCTCCGGAAGATCCCTCGGCAGGAGGATGAAGATGTCTATATCGATGTCATCTGGCAGCCATGTATCTCTAGCTACAGATCCAACAGGAACTACCTCTGCATTTAAGCCAATCTCCCTCACTGCCATCTCCACTTTTAATAGGGATTCCCTGAGCAATCTCTCAACTTTTTCCCTTCTCTCCTTGGAGGGAGTTACAAGTTCAGATACCCTCTCCAGAACTGTCATCAGGTCATACTGTTGCATGCCTTCCCTCCAGGTCTTCTTCGCTTTTTCCAAGCCTGTAAACCAACTCTGCTATGAGCGCATCAAAGAACACCATCGCACTAAGCTCAAAAAGAGTTCCAAGCGGGGTCAGAGGCTCGTGCTCTCCTGATATCTGTCTGGCCTCATAGTCCCTTCCTGACTCCGGCAGTATCCTGCCTGGTATTATCACCCTTAGATCAGCTATCTTTCCAAGCTCTGAATCAGGATAACTTGTTATCGCCACAACTTTTGCTCCTAACCTCTTGGCCTCTTGTGCAACTGTAACTGTATATCTAGTTTCTCCTGATCCACTTACAGCTACAAGGAGGTCCCCCTCCCTTATCGGGGGTGTAACAGTCTCACCGACAACGTAAACATTAAAACCAACATGCATCAACCTCATTGCAAACGCTCTTGCCACAAGCCCGGATCTCCCCACTCCGACGACAAAAATCCTTTTTTCGCCCACGGTTCTAAGAAGAGCCCTTATAAACTTCTCAACTTCCTCCTGATCTAATCCTGAGAGATTTTCGCTGACTCTCTCCATCAATTTCTCAACTTTCTCTTTCACCATGAGAGGCACCAAGTCTAAGTGGTTAGCAATAAAAATTAGGCTTGTTTTATTTATATCTACTTTACTGTTACGCTTTTTGCGAGATTTCTCGGCTTATCCGGATTTCTTCCCAACGTTACAGCAGTGTAATAAGCTAGAAGCTGCAGTGGTATTACGAAAACAACAGGAAGGACTTCCTCAGGAAGTCCGTTCTCTGCTACTTTTATCCTTATATCGGAGGGAAGATGCTCATCTGTCTCCACAGATATCACCTTGGAGCCTCTTGCTTTAAGTTCATTCACATTGCTCAGAAGGAGATCTCTTATCTCCTGATCATTTGACCCTATTACAATGGAGTAAGTGCCCTCTGATATGAGAGCTAATGGACCATGCTTATATTCACCAGCAGGGAATCCCTCAGCATGTATATAACTTATCTCTTTCATTTTCAGGGCTCCTTCAAGGGCTGTTGGATAGTTTATCCCTCTTCCCATGAAGAAAATGCTATTTTCCCCCTTTATAGCTTCCGATAATGCTTTGGCAATTCTATTTGAGCTCTCAAGACATGAAGCCACGATAGATGGAAGACGGGGCAGAGCTTCAGCCACATGATAAACAGGATCTCCTGTAATTTTCCCAAGCTCCGTGAAAGTCAGAAGAAATGAGACAAGCTCAGCTACATATGTCTTTGTGGCTGCTACTCCTATTTCTGGGCCTGCTGAGAAGAAGAAAACCTCATCTGACTCCCTTGATAAGGTGCTCCCAGGAACGTTCACAAATGATAAGATTTTGGCACCTTTCTCCTTAGCAGATTTAACTGCCATAAGCACATCAGCAGTCTCACCCGACTGGCTGACTGCTATCACCAGATCATCCTCACTTAAGCCCCTCAGGTTCCATCTTGTGAACTCAGAGGCTATTGATACCTCCGATGGATATCCTAGCAAGCTGTTTAGCAGATATTTACCCACCATGGATGCATGATAAGAAGTCCCTGCAGCAAGAAAAATTATCCTTCCGCCGTTTTTCATCGTCTCCTCCAGGATGGAAAGAGCACCTTTGATGTATCTCCTCGATTCCATGAGAATTCTCTTGACTACATCCTCCTGCTCGAATATCTCCTTCAGCATGAAGTGTTCATATTTTCCCTTGCTTGTCATAGAGGGGGACCAATCAACCAAGTTTATCCTCTTCTCCACAGGTATGAGTCTTCCTTCCTCAAACCTCCATACATCAATGTTTTTTGAGGTTATCAGAGCGAACTCCCCATCATTCACATATATGAATTTGTTTGTAAGATTCAAAAGTGCTATCACATCTGATGCACAATAGTTCTCACCTTCTCCAACACCTATCACAAGCGGTATTCTATTTCTGGCAAGATAAAGCTCATTCGCTCCTTCAAACATGCAGGCTACAGCATATTCTCCTCTCAGCTCAGATATAGCTGAGACAAATGCCTCTAACCTTCCCAATCCCCTGTTAAGCTTCTCCTCTATTAGATGAGCTATCACCTCCGTGTCTGTCTCAGTCCTAAACTCATGTTTGGCTGATAGCCTTTCCCTGATCTCCATGTAATTGTCTATTGTTCCATTGTGGACGACAGCTATCCTTCTGCTGCAGTCCGTTATGGGGTGAGCATTTGAATCGCTGACCTTTCCATGCGTTGCCCACCTTGTATGCCCTATGCTCAGTTCTCCTCTCATCTCTAAGATATCTGGATACCTAGATATCAGATTTTCTATCGTTCCTGCGGCTTTTCTAACCTCTATTCTCCCGTTTAACATGACGGCAATTCCTGCGGAATCGTATCCTCTATATTCTAATATTTTGAGAGAATTTATCACTTTTCTAGCAGCATCCTTTCCAATAATACCAACAATTCCGCACATTTCAGATCCTCTCCACGAACTTCCTCCTCCAAATTGTTATAATGAGGCCTATCATCAGCACAAGAGATAACACAGAGAAAAAGCTTAAAGCCACAGTGCTAACTGCCATCCTCCTTTCAAGATCTCTTTCCAACACATTTAGCTTCACCTCCGCTTGATCTACAGAATTTATTGCATCATCATAATCTTTAAGAAATTTATCCATTGTCGTGAAGTCCTCCTTCAGGAAGGCATATGCCCTGGAGCATAACTCAGTTGCATTTCTCAGGCTATCCACACTAGCTCCAAGTCTGTAAAGCTTGAGGATCGTCAGATTTACTCCTATCAGCCGGGATCTGACATCTTCCTTGAAGGATTTAACTAGAACATTAAGGACTTTTTCTGATTGATTCTCGGATTCTAAAACATATTCCATCACTCTTGGACCCCTTGAGTTGAACTCTCGGTATGCATCTGATAGCGAGATCTCGGCTTTTGCCATGCAATCAGATATGTTCTGAGGTATCACTATTCCTCTTCTCTTTGCCTCCAGATAGAGAGCTTTGGATGTGTTTAATTTCTCCGATGCCTGAAGTATCAGGTTGAAGTACCTTGTGTAGTTCTCTATCATATATGATCTTATTGTCACATAGGTATCCTTGCTCACATTTCCGGAGAAGTAATCCAGAAGAGCCCTTATTACAAGAACACCCTGGGAATCAGGAGCTTTTATTGGAACAGAAAGAGAGCCAGCAGTCTGATTAAGCACAGACATGTATCTTACAGAACCATTTGCCAGTACAATCAGCCTGGGCATGAAGCCCGAGGGCATGTTTGTGGTGGAATAAGCTATAAAAAGATCAATCCAACCATTAGGGCTGACCTCAGAGGTATTTGTAATTAGAGTTAAATCCGCGTATATATTCGGCTCCTCAACAAGCAGTAGAAATTTGCCTCCCATGACATGCTGGACTCCAATATACCTTGGATCCTCGACATCCAGCTGTGGATAAACTGGATAAAGGGATGCAGATGCCCAGGGTGGAATTGTGAACTGTATGTTCAGCTTGGCACTGCTGTTTGGGTCGATCACAGTGCTAACCTCCTTCTGGAATACCCCCCAGGGGGTGTATATGTAGAGCCTTAGCACACTTAATCTGACTTTATCCCCATTTTGAACCATTATGTCAAGGCTGCAGGGAAATCCTCTGAGACATCTGCTTTGCCCTGAAACGCTGACGTTGATATTGCTGGCTGTGATTATTATAAATGGAAGCATGATAATTGAAAGCAGCACAGCAGACTTCAGAGTCAAACTTATCAACCTGAGCATCTGAATCCAAAGATAAATATATCGCTGAAAAACCTGATATATCAGTTTGCCCTGATGAGGTGAAATCGGGGGAATCCATCCAGAAATAATACAAAAAATCTTTTACTATTAAGAAATATTTTTGATAGATATTCCGAAATCTAAATAAATGTACTATATTAGTATTTTAGTGTTTCCGTATTCGTGAGCTGATTGAATAAAAGAAGGAACTTTCATTGTAATATCTAATTCATTATTAGAAATCTAATGTTTAAATATAGATTTTTAGCGAGCTCTTTGAAAGAGGTTGTTGCCTCTTGAGCTCATCCCAGAATACTGTCAAAACAGTTGTAGGAGTTGATCTTATATCAGGATCTCCTAGATCCAGAAAAGGTGCAAAATACGCTGTTTCTGTAATCAAGGGGGAGAAGGAGATAGAAAAACTGGAATCAGCCACTTTTTATGATCTGATGAGGATAGCTAGAAGGTACGATGCTGACATAATTGCAGTGGACAATATCTTCGAGCTGATAGGAAGAGCTAGGGACATATATCCCCTGATGAGCAGGCTTTCCAGGAAGACCAAGATAGTGCAAGTGACGATAACGGATAGAGGAATATTTGAGAGCTTAAAAGATCTAGCAGAAGCCTATAACATAGCTCTTGATGAAAGAGATCCACTGAGTGAGGCTAGAACATGTGCTATATTGGCCTCAAAAGGTGTGGGAAAGGAAATACTCACACTGAAGCCTGAATGCAGGATACTGATATCCAGAAATAGGAGCGTGAAGCAGGGAGGGTCAGGAAGAGAGAGATGGATGAGATCCCTCGATGCGACGATACTGGAGGAGACCAGAAAAATAGAGGATGCTCTTAGAAGGGCTGAGATAGACTATGACTTATATGCCTTAAGATCCCCCGGAGGATTGAGAAGAGCAGAGTTCATAGTTTATGAAGCAGAGGAAAAAGTCCGGGATAAACTGGCTGGAGTGTTGAAGGAGGAAGAGTGGGGACCTGTTAGAATATCCCTGATACCAGCTTGGGAGAGCCAGCTGAAGTTCATCAAGGAGCAGAGCAGTAGACCTATTCTCGTTGGATTGGATCCCGGGCTCAACTTCGGAATAGCTATAATAGATCTGGATGGAAGGTTGGTGCACTTGTGCACGTTAAGGAGGGCATCCAGGTCGGAGGTTATAGATGAGATATTGAGCCATGGCTCACCAATAATAATAGCAACGGATGTAGATCCGCCTCCAAAGAATGTGCTTAAGATAGCTGGAAGCTTAGGAGTTAGGGTTGAGGTAGCCAAAAAGGAGATGAGGACGGATGAAAAGATGGATATAATACTGGATTATGTTAAGGAGGAGCCCATAAAACTCGGTTCCGTTCATGAGAGGGACTCTCTCGCGGCTGTGCTCAAGGTTTATAAGAGGCTTAAGCCCCTGTTTTCAAAAGCTATGAGCAGAGTTAGGGAGCTCGGAGTTGAGCTGGATAGAAACATGCTTCTGAGGAAGCTTGTAGAGGGTTATGCGATAGATGATGCCATAAAGCTCTCCTTGGAGACAAAGCAGGAGCAAAGGAGAGAGGTAACAAGGGAAGCTCATGTTCCAGTGGATTGCAGGAAGCTTGTGGAGAGGCTAAACTCAATGAAGGAGTTGATAAATGAGTACAAAGAACTTCTGAGGCAGAAGGATGCCGAGATAAGGAGATTAAGGGAGAGGATAGAGAGGCTTGAGGACATAAGAGCAATGGAGATAGAGAAGGACAGGAGAATAGAGATGAGGGACAAGAGAATAGAGGAGCTGATGAGAGAACTTGAGAAGGAGAAAAGAATGAACGAAATACTGAGAAAAGAGCTGGAAAAAATGATGGAGAAGGAGGAAGGAGATATTTCAGGATGGATCCCGCTTAAAGTTGTGAGAAGTCTTTCAATAGACGAAATAAAATACCTGATAGAAAGAGGAAGGATAAAAAGCAATGACGTGATATTAGTGCTGGACATAAGCGGGGCTGGCCAGAGGGTTGCGAGATTTTTAAAGCAGACAGGGATAAGAGTCCTGATATACAGGAGCGGAAGTCCCTCTCACGAGTTCCTGGAGGAGATGAAGGAGTCGGATGTTCTACTGGTCGATGGAAGCAAGTTGGAGCTCAGATGGAGAGGTGTAGTTCCATATATCAGGGAAGAAGACCTGCTTAGGCTGTCATCAGAGGCAAAGATCAGCGAGGCAGAAGAAATAGATATAATAAAAGTTCTGGAGGAGTACAAAGAAAAATTAATTAAAAAATAGCTATCTGACTATCTCATCAACCTCTCTATACCACTTCTCACTAGTTCCTTTTTTCGCTCTCTTCTCCCACTTCTTCGTCTTTGGCTCCTCATCTATTGCCTTTATCAGTTCATCGACTTTTTTCACTACTGTTTGTGCCTCATCCTCCTTTAAGACCCCTTCTTTCACCAGAGAACTTGCCATTTTCTTCACCTTCTCAAGGTTTTCCCTTGCATCATACCAGAATCCCCAGTCATCTGCCAAGAGCCGGGCTATGTACTTCCTGTTTATGAGACCATCTCCATCTTTATCAGAGAGCTCATGGCTGAGGAACATCACTATCAGATCCACAAGATCCTTCCTGTTTATATGATGTATCTGCAACTTCTCCAGCACTACATCTGTTGGTGATATCGCTGGAAAGCTCAGCTCCAATCTTCCCTTTCCAGGAGCTTCCCCGAATGGCACATCATGGCTGAACTCGAGCTTGTTGAAGAAGACATCTATGTGGTACTTCCCTTCAGGATGATAGTATATAAGCCTCTTTCCAGGGAATAAAATATTTATCATCCTGTCAGGCTTGTAGCCAAGGGACTCAAAGAACTTCTTTATATCATTCATCTGCTTTCCATAGGCCATTAAATCAAGATCTGTGAACATCGGAGCTCCTTCTCCAAACCTCACTCTATGTATCTCTTTGCACCTTGAATTGTTGCTTGAGTGTATGTAGACAGCCATTGCACCAAGTATTCTCATTATTATGCCCTTCTCCTGCGCCCTCTTTAAGAGGTCAACACACTCTCTTACGAAGGACTCTTCATCCATCTCAACGAAGTGAATTCCCTCAGGCATGTTCAGCCCTCTATCTTCCAGTAATTCTTGAGACCATCTGGCTCAAACTCTATTATGAACCCCCTCAGAAGTCCCTCTGTGTACTCGCTTCCCGGATTGACAACTATCGTCCTTCCTATTTTATCGCTTGCATAGCTCTCATGTATGTGGCCATGCAGCCCCATTAGTGGCTGATACTCCTCCTCCAACTTTCTAACGGCTTTTGATCCGACATGAACCATCAAGGGCTTACCTCCTACATACACGGGCTTCAGGTTCTTGTCTAGCTTAGGAGCTAAGTCAAGCTTTGTGTCATAAGGTGGGCAGTGGAAATTGAAAAGAACCTTTGAGAACTCCTTTTCACCTGATTTTTCTATCTTATCCCTCAATATCTTCTCAAGCTTGTCCTCGGGAGCCTCTCTAGGGGTGTTCCAAGGCGTTGGGTTTACATACTCATGACTTATTATTTTATATCCATAAGTTATTTCTACAGTTTTGTCCAATGGATATATAACCCCTCTATCCTCATAGCTCTTTATCGTCTCATCTATGTATCTCTCATCGTCATTTCCTGGCATCACAATCGCAGTAACATTCTTCAAGTCAACCTTCTCCGTCAGCAGATCGAGCCATTTCCTCAATCTTTCTGTCATCACTTGTTCAAATAGTTTCTCCTGTTTCTTCGGATCTGCTGCTATCTCCTGCGCCTCTTGCGGAGTCAGAACTATGTAATAATAAGATATATTCTCTATTCTCTCCTTCAGGGCCTCAAGCTCATCCTTGCTCTTTGCTGTGTACTTCTTCCCCATCACCTCTGCCTCATAGCTGTTTCCTTTGTCGAATATGGGCACTACTGCCTTCCCTGTGAGATCCCCTGCTAAGATTATCACATTTGCCTTATATACATTTACAGCGTTTAGCCATTTCCTCCAAACCATCGTGTTCCCATGTATGTCTGCAGCAAAGAACATTCTTACGGTCACATGTTACACCTCCTTCCCGAATATATTCGTCATGCTAATAAGCTTTTTCTCTTATATTTAAGGAAAATATTTCTCTTATTCAACCTTGAATAAGTTAATTTCTTTAACAAGAAGAAAAGAACAAAAAAAGGTAAAAAATTGGAGGATTTTTCAGGCAGGAGGTATCTCAGTGTATATAGTCTTCACATCTATGCCACGCTTCTGGTTGTATATCAGGAATCCCAAGAATATGTAGGCGCCTATTCCCATCCATGCAGATTGCATCACTAGATCCTTTTCTATGTTCAGCCAGCTTCCTGCAACTATTAAGAAGTAGAAGTTCACTGCAAATGCAAACGCTCCTATTATAGAGAGAAGTGGCACTTTTGCTATCTCGACCTTCAGCGGTGACTTTTCATAAAGGTCAGCCCTGAGATACGGCAGCACAGCTGCTGCTAGGGCTCCGCACATGACTGCAAACTGATAAAGCATTGTCGTGTCCACAGAAGCAAGCCACTCTCCGCTTACTACGTTAAGAAGCACTCCGGCTATACCTCCTATGAGCACAAGCACTATCGCCCAGTGTGGGCTGTGGAATCTCGCATTCACAGCAGCGAACACCTCAGGGAAGAACCTGTCGAATGCCCATGCAAATATCATCCTGCTGCAGACGACGAAGAATGCAGGTATATCCTTGAGAAGCACAATTCCAACTAATGTAGCATTGAGAACTTGGAACCAAGCAAGCTCATGTGGCAACAAGGCTACAGTGTATGTAACGACAACGCCTCCCGGCATCAGCATGTTCTGCGGCACTCCAAGTAGTTTAGCCACTTCCGCTGGTCCTAGCTGATTCATTAGGAATTGATACAGGGCTGTAAAGTAAACTCTGTCCGGAGGAACTCCGAGCTTCTGGAGGACGGGCATTGCTCCAACTTTCTGCAGCACATCCTGCGGGACAACCCAAGCTGAGTATACCAAGAATGGCAATGTTATATAGTATGCCATTATCAATATTGTTCCGAGGACCTGTGCTATTAGAAGAGATGTGGTCGGGGTCTTCAGCTCACCTCCCACATACACAGCAGCTGTTATCCCTATGTACGCCCATATGGCCCCAATTCCTGCTCTCATCGTATCTGACCAGCTGAATGAGGCTACTGGAAATGCAGGGTTGTCTGACATCTGAAATGCCTTCTGTACTATCTTCTCGTAGGCACCTGGGCCGTATATCCTGTTCCATCCTGCAACAGAAGCTCCTGGGGCAAATCCCCATCCAGCCAGTATTATCAGGTTTGTGATGCAGCCTATTATTGCAAGAGTCCCTAGTATGTTTATGAGCCAGCCATATACCCTCATTCCAAATAGTGCTATTACTGAAAATATAAACACAAATAATATGCCTAGTATCCAATGTGCCTCAGCAGATGCCACCCACTGGGCTGTATTGAGCCATTCAGTGCTCTTAAGAGCTATTCCTCCAGCTGTTAAGGCTGTTGCGAAGAAATCTATTGAATACCATGCTATTATACCAAAGCTCAGGACCTCAGTGAACCAGAAACCCCATGAGGCTATGAAGCCCAGAGCAGGGCTCAGACCCCTTGTTATAAATATGTAATCTCCTCCAGTTCTAGGCATCATCGATCCCATGACCGCATAGACGAAAGCTGTCGTGAGCCCTGCTAACAGACCTGTTACCAGGAATGAATATGGTATGAACGCGCCTGGGCTGCTGTATGATGCTATAACTGCCAGCTTATGTATTCCTCCTCCTACTGTATGTGTGAAGACTATCATGAATGCTGTAAAAGGTCCTATAGTTCTCACAAGACCAGAGGCCCTCCTGACGAATAACGTAGGCGCCTCCTCAGATCCCACACATATCACCTCTGCATTTGTCGATTTAACAATCCCTCTATGTCGAGGGACTCTCCAATCAGCAAGGTTTATTATTTAATCCTTACTGTCCACAGCAATGAGGATAACTTCAATCAGGAGCCATGGAAAATTCTGTAAAAAATTTTAACAGGTGAATTGGATGGACAAGAAGAGAAAGAGGCTGATAGACAATGTATCTTACTTAATAGAGGCCCTTGATGCCTATAGGGTTGGAAGAAATGCCGATCCAAAGGTATTTGAGGGAAAATATGAGGAGATAGCTGATGACATAAGAAGCGTGATAGACAGGGGGAGGAAGAAGGTGCTGATGTCGTCGATAGACTATATGATAAACCTTCCTCTGAAGGACAGGGATGCTAAAACCTGGTCATCCATCTTCCTTATTTCAAGGTTCTTAATAAGGATAACATTCACATTGCTACTTTTATCTGTGCTACTTTATATAATCTCGCCTGGCCAAATCGCAAGCTATCTCCTGATAGCAGGAGTGGTCCTCTTTTACGCAGCATCTGTGCTAAGGTGGCATTCATTGAACAAACTATTAGATTTTTATGGAAAACAAACTGGAAGAGCTGATTCCAGAAGGGCATTGCTGAGGGAAGCAGCTCAGGATCTAATAAACTATTTGAAGCAGATAAAAGGAGATAAGAAAGTGAAGCTTCATCTTTACAATAGGGATTACGATGGGGTAAAGGTTCTGAGGAGGCCAGGATGGCTCAGAGATTACTATCTGGTGGAGGTGATCTAATGAAGGGTATAGTGGTGGAGAAAAGCCTCCTGAAGAGGGGAGAGCCTGTCGTGGGAGAAGCAAAAGAGGAGGGCATAGAAGCCCTCTTGATAGTCTTGATAGCGAGCAACCTCAGGGGAGGACCACATCAATGGGAGGTACTGTACTCATACAGAAAAAGCGTTAAGCTGGACAAAGGCAGGTTTGAGATCGAATGTCCAGCTGAACTTCCACCGGCAGTGTATTCAAAGAACTTCAAGGTGAGATGGTCTCTTATTTTTGGGATCCCAAGGTTTGGTGGAAGATTTATGTGGCCGAGGAAAGAGCTTAGACTGAAGATAATGCCCTCATTTATTGAGGTATCAGAAGAAGAGCATGGAATAAGGCTTGAAAGGTCCATCTACAGGCCAGGAGATTTAATAAAAGGGGAATTTGAGCTGCCAAAAGGGGATGCATCCAAATCCCTTGTCGGAATAAAGGTGAAGGAGTGGCTGGTGAAGGGAAAGGAAAGCTACAGCAATGCTTACATTCTCTCGGAGGGAGATATCACAAGAGCTGAGGGAAGGCATGGATGGTTTGAGATAGAGGTAGAGAAGGACATAACGAGACCTGAGGATGTCTCATACTTCTATCCCTACACCTTCAGATCCAAGTTCTCCGACATGGAGATGGGCATCTCCTCCTATATCGTGGTGGAGAACCCGGAGTTCACACTGGAAAGAGAGATAGTGATAATCCCAGTCGAGCCGAGGATTGTGAGGAGAGAGTTGTCCAGAAAATGAGGTTCATAAACAGCCCATCAGGTAAAGAGATGACATGCAACAAGGTGCCCCTTCGAGACCTCGAGAAGAGCTGGCTCCTTCTCCCTGCATACATCCATTCTGCTCGGACACCTTGGGTGGAATCTGCAGCCAGGTGGCACATCTATTGGGGATGGTATCTCCCCTGGGAGTTTGATTCTTTCCCTTTTTCTTCCGGGAACTGGCACAGGAATTGCGCTCATGAGGGCCTTTGTGTATGGATGTAGCGGGTTTGAGAATATCTCCTTCTTTCCTCCTATCTCCACTATTTTTCCTAGATACATTATAGCTATTCTATCAGATATATATTTTGCAACTGCAAGATCATGTGTTATGAACAAATATGATAATCCTATTTCATCCCTGAACTTGAGCATGAGTTCAAGTATCGATGCTCTTAGCGAGACATCTATCATCGACACTGGCTCATCTGCTACAACTAGCTTTGGCTTTGTTATCATTGCCCTAGCTATTGCAACTCTTTGTCTCTGTCCTCCGCTTAAGCTTCTGGGATATGCCCTGTAAAAGTCCTCAGCTGGAGTTAATCCAACCTTCTCCAGCATGTCTAGCACCATTTCCTTTGCCTCCTCGCCTTTTGCTATTCCATGGATCTCCAATGGATCCTTTATGGCGTCTCCAACCCTCATCCTCGGGTTCAAGGAGGCATAAGGATCTTGGTATATCACCTGCATGTGCTTCCTCATCTCTCTCAGTTTTTCTCCTCTGATATGAGTTATATCAACTCCATCAAATACTATTCTTCCGGATGTGGGCTCTATCAACCTAAGAATGAGCTTTCCTGTTGTCGTCTTCCCGCTTCCAGATTCTCCCACTAGTGAGAATACTTCTGCTTTTTCCACCTCAAAGGAAATGCCATCAACAGCTCTCACGTATCTTTTCTCTCCAAACAGCCTCTCTATGAACGATCTTGCAACTGGGAAGTATTTAACTATATCATAAACAGATAAAAGCAAGAGATCACCTCCCATAAAGCCAGCATCTCACCATTCTGCCCTCTATATTTGATACAGGTGGCTCCTTCTCCCTGCATACATCCATTCTGTTCGGGCATCTTGGGTGGAATCTGCAGCCAGGTGGAGGGTTGGAAAGGTCAGGAGGATTGCCGGGTATGAACCTGAGCTTCTGATCCTCCAGCTCTATGTTCGGTATTGCTGCCAGTAGCTCCTTGGTGTATGGGGAAAGGGGGTCTTCAGCTATTCTACTGCTTTCAGATAGCTCCACTAGCCAACCTCCGTACATCACAGCTATCCTATCGGCAACCTCAAGCTCCAACGAGAGATCGTGGGATATTAGCATGAAGGCGACGCCAAATCTCTCCCTCAGGTTTCTGAAAAGATCCATTATCTGATCTTGGACTATAACATCCAGAGCTGTTGTCGGCTCATCTGCAACTATTAATTTTGGATTCAGCGATAAAGCCATTGCTATCATCACCCTCTGCCTCATTCCTCCGCTTAGCTGGTGAGGAAAGTCCTTAAATCTGTCTCCAGATATCCCAACTGCCTCAAGAAGGGAAAGCGCTTTTTTCTCAGCTTCGCTTTTAGACACTTTTTCATGCGTAACTATAGTCTCAGTTATCTGATCCCCTATGCTCATCAGGGGATCAAGAGACGTCATTGGATCCTGAAATACCATGGATATCTGTCTCCCTCTTATCTCCCTCATCTTCTCCTCGCTCATTCCAGTTATATCGAGATCGTCCAGGTATATCCTGCCGCCAACTATTCTTCCATTCGGAGGCAGCAGCTTAAGAATCGATAGGCCTAAAGTTGTCTTCCCGCTTCCAGATTCTCCCACAACACCCATTATCTCCCCTTTCTTTATCTCAATGCTCACTCCCTCGAGAGCCCTTACAATTTTCCTTCCCATGTAATGCACCGTGAGATCCTCTACTTTAAGCAAGAGATCACCTCTCCTCCTTCCCCATTATCGCGTTTAACCCCTCACCTAGAAATCCGAATCCCAAAGCTAGCAGTATTATCATGACTCCAGGAAAGACAACAGGCCACCATATTCCTGAGAGAAAATATCTTTGCCCATTTTTAAGGTCAAATCCCCAATCAGGAGTGGGAGAAACAACGCTAAGGCCGAGAAAGCTCAATCCAGCTTCTGTCAGTATTGCATCAGCCACGTTCAGCGAGAAGACCACAGCTATTATATATACTAAGTTGGGAAATATATATTTGAACATTATCCTGCTGCCTCTAGCTCCTATGGCTCTAGCTGCCTCGACGAACAGCTGCTCTCTTAAGGAGAGAACCTGTCCTCTGACCATCCTGAAGTAGGTTGGTATGTAGACAACAGCCAGCGATACTGCGGTGTTGTAAACTCCTGGGCCCAGCATTGCTGCTATAGCTATCGCAAGTATGAGGCCGGGAAATGCGTATATGCTGTCCATAACAAGGGATAAAGCTCTGTCAAGCAGCCCTCCTGCATAACCTGAGAGCATGCCCAAGGGTATTCCTATCAGCATTGAGATGGCTGTCGACAGAAGTACAACCATCATTATAGTCCTTGAGCCGAAGACAACCCTGCTGAACACATCTCTTCCTATTGAGTCAGTTCCCATTATGAACTTGCTCGAAGGAGGCTCAACAGCTCTCCCAACTGGTGTTATAGGATCGTAAGGAGCTATGTATTCGGAGAAAACAGCCATAAAGGTAACAGAAATCACTATTATCAGGCCTATTATTATCATGAGCCCATCTGCACCAGCTGATCTAATTGCTTTTAGCATAAAACCACCTCAGTACCTTATCCTTGGATCTACATATGCATAAATTAGATCCACCACCAGGCTGACTAGGGCTACAAATAGAGCGTAGAATGCTATTGTCCCCTGAACTGTGGTGAAATCCCTGTACTCTATCCTCTCCATGAGAAAGGTTCCCATTCCCGGCCAGGAGAATGTCGTCTCGGTTAAGACAGCTCCTGCAAGGAGGAGAGCAAATTGAAGGCCCATCATTGTCAATATCGGTATCAACGCATTCTTCAATCCATGCCTAAAGAGTATGGATGATGTCTTAAGCCCTCTTGCCCTGCATGCCCTCATAAAGTCCTGGGAGAATACCTCCATCAAGCTAGATCTGACAAGCCTCGTGTAAATTCCGCTTAATACTATGCCTAAGGTTAGAGAAGGAAGGGCTAAATGCTCCAGAGCATTAACCAAAGAATCAAAGTTAAGTGTTAATATACTATCAATAATATATAGACCTGTTATATGCCTTGGCTCAAGGAGGGGATCTATTCTTCCGCCTACAGGAAGTATTTTGAGCCATACTCCAAAGACAAGCTGCAGCATCATCCCGAACCAGGGTATGAAGAGGGAGTAAGCAACTATGCTGTATATCCTCATTGAGAAATCCACTTTGCCACCGCTCTTCACACCTGCTATCATCCCGGTGGCTATTCCTATTATTATGCTCACGAGAAAGCCGCATATTGTCAGCTCCAGGGTTGCTGGAAAGTGATCCATTATCTCAGCTATAACAGGCCTCCTTCCCCATATCATGGATGTTCCAAGATCTCCTTGTATCAGCTTTCCCAGATAATCCAGATACTGCTGCCATAATGGCTTGTCCAGGCCAAGCTGATGCTCAAGCTCCGCTATGTACTTTGGGGAGGCTTTCATCCCAACTATTGCTATCACGGGATTTCCTGGAAGGACCCTCATCACAAAGAAGACTAAGGTAAGCAGAATGAGGATCATCGGGATTGTAAGAACAATCCTAGTTGCTATATATGCTTTTAATGATGTCATTCTATCACCAAAAAAAGAAAAGAGGGGAATCAGCCGCCTACCTGCTTGTATATCAGGTAGTACCTCAGGAGCATCAGAGGATCAAGGACTATGCCGCCAACTGTGTCCTTTGATGCAACATAAAGCTTTCCTTGGAATATTGGTACTATTGGAGCGTCATCAGCAAGCTTTATCTGTATATTCTTGTATAATTCAGTTCTTTTTGCCTGATCTGGCTCTACCTGAGCTTGTTCAAGCATCTTGTCCATGTCAGGATCACTGTATGGATTTCCAAGCCATCTGTTCGATCCAGTATGGAGGAACGGGAAGGTGTAATCATCTGGATCCATATAGTCGGGATACCAGCCGTAAAGCGTGACAGCAAGCTGTCCCTTCCTCGTAAGATCAAGGTATGTGCTCCATTCAGCGCTTTTCACAGTAACCTCAACCATCCCTGTCTTCTCCCATGCCTCCTTTATCAATGCAGCCACATCAGCTTCAGTATCTCCATAGTGGGTTGGGGTGTACCAGAGCTCCACCTTCAGCTTCTTGGTCTCACTGTATCCAGCTTGCTTCAAAAGCTGCTTTGCAAGATCTAGATTTGCCTCCCCATACTTGTCCTTAAATGCATCAATGTGGCCCCACATTCCACTTGGTATCAAGCTGTAAAGAGGATCTACAGTTCCAAGGAACACCTTCTGGGCTATTGCATTCCTATCAAGAGCTGCTGCGAGGGCCTGTCTGACAAGCTTGTTGTCAAATGGAGGTATCTTCGTGTTGAACACTATGTATCTTATGAAAGAGCCAGGTCCCTCCCAGACCTTTATCCCAGGCTTGGTCTTCAGGTCCTTTATGTCAGTTGGATTCAGCGTCTTCCACGCTATGTCTATCTCTCCGCTTTCAAGAGCAAGCCTCAACGTGGTGGCATCCTTGTAGAACTTTATCACAACGGTTTTAGTCTTTGGCTGTGTTCCGTAGTAGTATGGATTTGCCTCCAGTACAAGCTGTTGGTCCCTCACGAACTTGACTATTCTGTAAGGTCCAACTCCTCCAGCTGTGTTGTCAGATGAGACCTTGTCAGCTGGATATTTATCAGGAGGTATTGGAAAGTATGTGGGAACAGCTAATATGGCTGGGAAGAATGACAAGGGAGATTTAAGGGTTATCTTCAATGTGTAATCATCTACTACATCAACTTTATCCACGATATCGGTGACAAACCAAGCTGGATCACCGTTTATCCTTGCAACCCTATCTATGGACCACTTCAATGTGTTTGCATTGCATGGGCTTCCATCAGCAAATTTAAGGTCGGTTCTAAGCTTCAATATGTAGACCTTGCCTCCCTCCTGAACCTGATAGTCAGTTATTATCCCCTTCTCCAGATCCGTTGTCCCAGGTTTGTACTTGAATGGTCCTTCCATCACGTTGTTGAACACCTCCCATGTGAAGAAGTCGTATGCCATGGCTGGATCTAAATCTGATATCTTGTCCGTAGTGCCTATAGTTATTGTATCAGCATATTTAGGAGCAGGAGGAGCTGATGGTGCAGGTGCTGGGGCTGGCGTGGGTTTTTGCATCAAAAGGGCTGCGGCAGCCAGTATTATCACTATTAAGATGACAACAGCTGCCCAAACAATCTTGGATACTCCTTTCATATTTCCACCTCTCCTCTTTAGAGGAGCAAGTTTTCCCCTTAAGCGAAAATATAAACATATTCCCTCAGTTTTCAAAGTAAAAAGAAAAAATTTGTAGAATAGCGATATTCTACTCATATCTCAGCGCTTCTGATGGCTCCAAGCTGGCAGCTCTGAGTGAAGGGGGTATTGCCCCAATTATGCTGACGGCAACAGTTATCAAGAATATCGTAAATGCTATGTCTGGAGGCAGAGTTGGAACCATGGATATGCCTACTTGGGGGCGAGTGCCCGGGTGGGCTCGAACAGCTTCGCCCATTCCAGCTCCCATAGCTATCCCGCCCGTCAGCAATGAGAAAGCGAGAGCACCTAGATAGCCCACAGCCATCCCTGGCAGGACGCCTGAGACACTTATTATAACAGCTTCCACCAGGAAGAGCAGGACTATATCTGTTCTGGAGGCACCTAGTGCCCTCATTGTCCCTATTATCTTTGTTCTCTCGGTAACAGCAGTGTACATCGAGTTCATCATACCTATTGAGGCAACAACTATGGTCATACTTGCTATTGCACCAATTACCAGAACAGATGTGTTTATCATCGTGCTCAAGGCCCTCTGCAAATCCTTCATCGATATAGCTGTTGCTGTATCACCGAACTCAGACCTGAGCTCGTTAACTACATAATCCACATTGGACTCGCTGTCAGCTACTATCATCACGATGGCATATCCCCTGGAAGCTCTGAAAAAGTTTGTCTGAAGCTTTTCCGCGACATAAAGGGGCAGTATGATAGAGTTGTCCACATCAGTGAATATAGATGTCCCATAGGGGGCTGCAACAGCATTTATCCTTATGCTGCTTCCCATTATCTTCACTGTAGTCCCAACGAGGGCTGCTGGATCGTCCACAAATCTGCTCGCTAAATTATACCCTATTATAGCCCCTCCCTCATAGTTCTGCGGTATAACTCCCTCCGATATCTTTAGATCAGGTGTTGCATCCTGAAGATAGTCCATGTCCAGGCCTGTTATGCTCACCCTAGCAGTTATACCATTTATCGTTATGCTCGTGAAAAGCCTTACCATCGGGGCCACTCTCTCAACATGAGGTATTGTTGCTAGGGTAGAGATATCAGAGGCTGTAAGAGGACTCTGCATAGACATTAAATAAATGGTTCTGAGGCTAGATCCCTTTATCAGCTGGTTTATGTAGACTCCAAACCCTTCAGCATAGGAGACAACTGCAGTTAAAGTGACCACTCCGACGAATATCCCCATGAGAGTGAGGGCAGCTCTTCTCTTCCTCACAGCTATGGCCCTTGCAGAGAACTTCACTATGTCAAGAAGATTCAAATTTTACTCCCCCTGTGAATTGCTCTTCCCAGGATAAACCCAACTAGCAGAGATGCTGCTATCAACAGTATGGCATATATGTAACTTATCCCTGCTGATGTCGTCCTAGTAGCTTGTATTTCTGTAATAAAGGATCTGGAAACCGGCAGTAAAGTGGAATACTTGTTGTAATTTCCTGGGGACGCTTCATAATTAACAGTCAGATTGATGAAGTTAAGCGTGGCATTTCCTATATTGCAGGAGAGGTAGAAGCTTGAGGTGTCCCCCTGCTTTATGCTTCCAATGTAGCTTGCGGCTCTGCACACTCCACTAAATCTTGTTGCATTTTCTACCATTCCCCTGCTAAAATTCCTTCCAGAAGGAAGCTCTCCTGTAAGACCAAATGCAGTTACATTGACATTTGAAGCATCTCTGTTCCCAGTATTAGCCAGAACTCCTGTTATTCTGATAGAGCCGCCGGATTGAGTGGCCTGAGCTGAAGCTATTATGACTTCCGCCCTCTGAACAGATGAAAATCCTAAGCTAAGCTGCTTCTGGAGGCCTACATAATCTCCCTGATACCATCTCATGTAGGTTACAACAGCAGGCAGCATGTAATAATCAGCTCCAGTTGATGGAAGGACTATGAGACTAATAACTCTCTCATCACCTTTCCGCATGTCCCCTATGTATATACTTGATGGTCCCATTATTATTATCCCTTGTCCCTGTTGGAATGTTATCTCAACTCTATTTGCAGTTTGATCTCCCACATTTCTCACTTTTATCCTCACTTCCTGCTCTCTTCCTGGAATCAGCGATGTTGTGTTTGTGCTTACCACTATTTGCGGTCCCAGCGATCCGGAGCCACCAATATCAAATCTAAATACCTCTGATTTTTGTACTACAGCTGATCCCAGCTGATATGAAATTGTAACTGTCACCAGAGCATAGCCATTTGAGGAAGCGCCTTTTGGCACGTTTACTCTTGTCTTAAGCCTGTAGAAGGAGCCGGGCTGGAGCCATTCATTTATGTATACAGTCGGGTTCAACACTTGGACTATATCTCCAGAGACTGTGGCGGACTGAAGCTTTATCTCCTTATCACCAGAGTTTGTTATTATGAAATCTAATTCAGCAGCACTGTTATCCTCAAGCACAGTCCATATTCTGTCCACTTTTATGTTAGGCTTTTGGTTTACACGAAGGCTGAAGGTGAAGCTGGCCTTATCTATGTTGGATGTGGTCACAGTTGTGGATGGGGCATAGAGCACCGTGCTTCCAGTCTTCACATACATGGGAGGAGCTGTTGATGTAGTTGTGATGTTATAATAGACAACTAGGCTGAAGTTATAGACACCAGCAGCATAGCTAGGTATGTTCACGGTGAACGTTATTGGAATCACATCTCCAGGCTTAACCTGATTGTTCTGGATCTGAACCTTCGGGTAGACAACCTCATATTTGTCCCCCTGAGGGCTGCTCAGAGGCTCCTGCATGTAGAGAGTTGCATTTATCACAGCTATGTTCCCATTTCCACTGTTCATCAGGAAAACTGTCAGCGGTGTTATGCTTCCTGCATCTCCTGAGATTATCTCAGTCGGAGTTCCCCACCTGGCATTTGCTAAGGATAGGCCATCAGCTCCTACATAAAAAATTGGAACTAGTAGGAAAATAAGAAATAGTATATACACATTTTTCATCTTCATACATATCCCTCCTCGATAACTCCATCTCTAATTCTCACTATTCTATCAGCTTTTTCTGCCATGGCTGGATTGTGAGTCACCATCACTATTGTCTTACCTTTTTCCTTCAACGATCTGAGGAGCTCAACTATCTCCTCCCCTTGTTCTGTGCTTAAATTTCCAGTTGGCTCATCAGCCAGTATGACTGCAGGATCGTTTGCCAGTGCTCTGGCTATTGCAACCCTCTGCTGCTCTCCTCCCGAGAGCTCCAGGGGCTTGTGTTTCATCCTGTGCTCTAGGCCAACTGATTCAAGCAGCTCTTTTACTCTCTCCTTTCTTACTGATTGAGGATATCCAGCAATTGCCATTGCTATCTCCACATTCTCAGCTGCAGTAAGCCAGGGTATGAGGTTATATGTCTGAAAGACGAATCCTATGGTTCTTCTCCTCATCTCAGTTGCCTCTCTGTCGCTCAAGCTGCTTATGTCCCTGGATAGAAATTCAACTTTTCCCCTGGTGGGGCTTGTCAGGAGGCCAAGTATCATCAGAAGGGTAGACTTCCCGCTTCCAGATGGGCCCATTATGCTGAGAAACTCGCCTTTTATCACCCTAAGGTTTACTCCCCTCAGAGCATGCACTAGGCTTCCCCCGACGACATAGGTCTTCCAGACATCTTCTAGACTGTATAGAACTTCTGTCTGTGTTATTATTTGCATCACTACCCATGGCTCTATCTACATTTAAAAACCTAGTTAGACGAAAAAATATATCTAATGATACATCTGCCGATACACCATTAGAACTTCCCTTACTGCTCTGATCTCTTAAAAGTCCTCTTGAGGAAGTCCTCTTGAGGAACTCCTCTATTGGGAGCTCAGCCGTCCTGACCTCGTATATTCTCACTCCTTTTGAGGATAGCAGTGAAATTATGTTAGATGTCGCGAAATGTAGTTGTCCTTCCAGCACCATTTGGGTACCAATAGGACACATATTTTCCCCTTTTTTAGGGAAAACTTACCCTCTTTATTACATCACCTTTGAAAGGAGAAATGTGGCCTCTTGAAGGGCAGATCTCTCAGATTTCAATTTTGTAAGCCAAAGAAATCCCCTTCCCCTTGCTATGTTGATGATTATGCAGGCAAATCCCATATGATCCCTCTGCTCCATGGTCCCTCCCTCAAAAATAGGAATCGCAAAGAACCTAATGCCTCTAGATGGATCAATATCCCTTCTCATCCCTCCTCTCTCTGAACAGAGCTCTTCCGCTTGCTTTAGATCTCCAACAGTTGGCTCGAATTGAAGCTCAGCTCCTGCTGTCATGACAACATCTAGCTCATCTATTTCCTCCTCCAGCAGCTCCACAATACCCCTTATTCCCATCTTCTCGTACTTCTCCTTCAATTCCCTTGATACGGCTGATCTCAGCTCCTCAATAATCCTTGAGGCATTCTCTATTATCTCAGTTAGCCGCATGCTCATCCTTATTATGAACATCCTTATATATTTCATCTTGATGCCTAGAAACATAGTTGTTAGGGGGAGGCCGGGCTCCGGCAAATCGACAGCAATATCCCTTGCAATAGATTATCTTAGGAAAAATGGGGTTAAAATAACAGGAATGGTTACCCCAGAGGTCAGAAAGGGAGGAATAAGGATGGGATTTGAGGCTCTCAATCTGCTGACAGGAGAGAAGGTAGTCCTCGCATCAGTTGGCCAAAGAGGACCATCTGTCGGCAAATACGGCGTCAACCTGACTTTGTTCAACGAGTTTCTCCTCGGACTTCGCTTGGATGAAGGGGATGCCATCTTCATCGATGAGGTTGGAAAGATGGAGCTGATGAGCGACTTATTCCAGAGTATAGTGGAGAAGGCACTTGATATGGAGAAACCAGCAGTTTTTACAGCTCCATTCTATGATCTGCCCTTCATAAAAAGGATGATTGCTAGAAGAGATGTGGAGCTCATCTGGATAAATAGAGGGGAATCAGAATTAGTTGCTAAGAGGATAACAGACAGGGTGCTAAGCTGGTTGAAGGAGGGAAAAGGTTTTTAATATCAGCATCAGCATGAGGGGAGGTGACCCACTTCGCTAGAGAGGAGTTCTTCCAGAGACTTAGGGAAATTGAGAGGAAGTGGCAGGATCTCTGGGAGAGAGATCACGTTTTTGAGCCTGAAGTAGATGAGAGAAAGCCCAAGTTCTTCATAACAGTTCCATATCCATATACATCAGGCCCTCTCCACATAGGCCATGCCAGGACTTACACGATAGGGGATGTTCATGCTAGATACATGAGGCTGAAGGGGTACAATGTGCTCTTCCCGATGGCATTTCACATAACTGGAACTCCAATAGAGAGCGTCTCTTTCATGATAGCGCATGGAGATAAAGAAGCAATAGATCTCTACAAGAGCTACGTCAGGATCTACATAAATGATGAGGAGGAGATTGAGAGGATAGTGCAAAGCTTCACCGATCCATGGAATGTGATGAAGTTCTTCTCCAGTGTGATAATAAGGGACTTTAAATCTGTTGGCTTCTCAATAGATTGGAGAAGGAGGTTCACAACTGGTGACAAGGTTTACAACTCATTTGTGAGATGGCAGTTCACAAAGCTGATGGACAAAGGCTACATAACAAGGGGAACTCATCCTGTTCTGTACGACATACTGGAGGATCAGGTAGTAGGAGAGGATGACATAAAAGGCGGGGATGAGATAAAGCCTGAGATAATTGAGTTCACTGCCGTGAAATTCAGGGGAGAAAATGAGGTTTTTGTGGCTGCCACGCTGAGGCCTGAGACTGTATTCGGAGTTACAAATATATGGATTAATCCAGATGCTGAATATGTTGAGCTGGATGTCAATGGGGAGAGATGGATAGTGAGCAAGGAGGCTGAGGAGAAGATAAAGAGGCAGGGATGGCCTGCAAAAACGATAAGAATTTTCAAGGGATCAGATCTGATAGACAGGTTAGTTGAAACGCCTGATGGAAGGAAAGTTCCTGTTCTTCCAGCCGAGTTTGTGGATCCAGATCAGGCAACAGGCGTTGTTTATAGCGTTCCTGCTCATGCACCTTATGATCTGATAGCACTCATGGATCTAGGTCTCTATGGAAAGATAAAGCCCATAAAGGTGATATCAATAGAGGGCTATTCTGACTTTCCTGCTGAGGATGCAATAAGAAAACATGGGGCTAGAAGTCAAAGAGATGTTAAACAGCTTGATGATGCCACCGATGAGATATACAAGGAGGAGTTCTACAGAGGCGTGATGGCAATAGGACCTTTCGCTGGGGAGAAGGTATCAGAGGTGAAGCAGAAGGTCATCTCATGGCTTGTCGAAAGAGGACATGCCTTCACTTTCTATGAGGTCAAGGCTGAGAGGAAGCCCGTTTTAAGCAGAGCTGGGGGAAAGGTGATAGCTGCTGTTCTGAGGGATCAGTGGTTCATAAACTACGATGCTCCAGGCTGGAAGGATCTAGCTTGGAAGGCATTGAACTCAATGGAGATAATTCCACAGATATACAGGAGGAACTTCGAGGAAGCATTTAACTGGGTGAAGATGAGGCCCTGTGCCAGGAAAAGAGGGATAGGAACGAGGCTCCCATTTGATGAGGAGTGGATAATAGAGTCCCTGAGCGATTCCACTATATACATGGCTCTCTACACGGTGATGCACAGGATAAGAAGCCTTGGAATAGAGGAGATGGATAACGACTTCTGGGACTACGTATTTCTGGGAAATGGGGATCCTGAGGCCATAGCAAAGAAGCTGGGTGTAAAGAAGGAGGATTTAGAGGGCATGAGAAGGGAGTTCCTCTACTGGTATCCAGTTGACATGAGGCATACTGCCATAGCTCACATAAGCAATCATCTCACTTTCTTCATATTCCACCATGTTGCCATATTTCCAGAGGAACTGTGGCCCAGAAAGATAACTCTCAATGATCTGGTCATAAGAGAAGGTGAAAAAATGGCAAAGAGCAAGGGAAATGTGATACCTCTCGCTAATATAAGCAGGAATTACAGTGCAGATTGGTTCAGGCTTTATGTAGTATCTGCAGCTGACCTGAAGACTGTTCTGGACTGGAGAGAGGAGGAGATGAGGACTGTTGGAGGAAGGCTTGAGAAATTCTTCAGGATGGCTGAGGGGATAATAAAAATGGAAGGAGGAAAAGGAAAGGAGATAATGACAAAATGGTTCATCACAAGAGTGAACAAAGCAATAAAGGAGGTTGATAAATACTACTCATCTCACATGTATAGAGAGGCTGTTGTGAGGGGGTTCTTCGACATGATGAGGGACTTCGAGACGTACATGAGGTATGGAGGAGCTGACTCAGCGATCCTAAAGGACATGTTGAGCAGGTGGATAAGGATAATCTCTCCAGTGATACCACACACAGCAGAGGAGCTCTGGCAGATGATGGGAGAAAAGGGGTATGTCTCAGCAGCCAGCTGGCCTGAAGCAGGCGAAGTAGATGAGGATGTAGAGCTTGCATTTGAGATGGCTGAATCGACGGTGGAGGATGTGAACAAGATAATCAGGACGCTTAAGACTAAGCCGAAAAAGCTCTATATCTATGTCGCTCCTGAGTGGAAATATGAGCTTGCCAGCAAGTTATCCAAGCTTAGATCCCCGATAGATCCAAAGGAAGCATTTAGCATCGCAAAAGACCATATGAAAATGGGAGAGGAGGCAAGAAAACTTGTGGAGGAGTTCATAAAGGGACAAGGAATGAGGTTCTCCAGGAGGGAATATGAGCTAAAGATACTTTTGGAGCTGAAGGACATGATAAAGGAGAGGACTGGAGTGGATGAGGTATATGTGATAGAAGCTGAGAAAGCTGAATATGATCCAAAGAAAAGGGCAAAACTTGCAATTCCAGGTAGGCCAGCCCTCTATATTGAATAATTGTGTATTTGAGCCCTAAAGACTATATCTATGAAGGACCTCCTGAGTTCCAGCCACTCCATCTCCAAATCTCATCTTATAGCCTAACTTTGCCAAAGCTCTTTCTATAGCAGCTACTGTCGCTACTATGTCGTTTGCATTGACAGTTCCCATATGACCAACTCTGAAATAATTTATATCTTTAATTAAACCTTTCGCTATTAAGACCCCTATGCTCCTCACCAGATCGACAAGGGAGCTTGAAGGTATTACATCTGGAAGCTTAACTGCTGTTATGGTATGCGCAGCACTGCTTTCATCAGCTAGAAGTTGCAGATTCAAAGCTTTCATGCCCTCTCTAAATGCCTCGGACAACGTTCTGTGTCTTAGATATCTTTTCTCCATCCCCTCCTCTAAGATAAGCTCTAAGCTCTTCCTCAGGGCAACTATTAGATTTACTGCAGGAGTGCCGAAATATGAAGGTTTTTTCTCCTCATAAGATCTCATTATGCTTATCCATCTGTTCAGGTTCATGTAATAGGGGGATATGCTTCTTCTAATGCTTTTCAATTTCTGAAGTGCCTTTGGTGAAAGCCACATGATAGCTAAACCGGGAGGCACCCCTAAGGCCTTTTGCGATCCAGTAAATAGGACATCTATTCCATCTTCGGCCATTTTTATCTCCTCTCCACCAACGCTGCAGACCCCATCGACCACAATTATTGTCTCCTCATCCCTCAGTTCTCTTCCTATTTCTTTCGCTGATTGCAGAACTCCTGTGCTGGTGTCCACATGGGTAAGGGTGATTAAATCATATTTGCCCTTTGATGCAGCTTCAACTACTTTTGATGCATCAACTGAGCGCCCTATCCTATCAGGTCTAAGAACGTCCACATGCACCTCATAGTTTGAAAGAAGCTCGGCAAATCTGTCCCCAAAGTATCCATTTGAGACCACTAAGGCTCTTCCTTCTTTCTCAAGAAAATTCGTGACAGAAGCCTCCATAGCAAGAGTTCCTGATCCAGCTATCACAACAGGTTGGTACTCATTTCCCGCATTGACAACCTTTCTGAGCATGGACAAGGTATCAGCAAATGAGCTCACAAAATCCGCTGATGTGTGGTCCAGTCCCTCGACAGCTAGCTCCCTAAGGACCCTTGGATCAAAATTTATCGGACCAGGAACCATCACCAACCTTCTCTCGTCCAATCAGGTCACCTTATTTCATCCTTAAGTGGAGCTTTAAAGCTTTCCGATAGTGCTATTAGGGTATGTCCAGGTTTTGGTGAACTGAGAGGCTATATCAGATCTGCTAATTTAAGAGCTCTCCTAACCTCTTCCCTCTCCTCCTCAGAAAGGGGCTGTGATGGCATTCTTGCAAAGCCACCAGGAAGGCCTCTCAGCTTTAGTGCCTCCTTAGTCGCGCTAAGCTGGTTATACTTCTTTACAATAACCTCGTTGAGCATGGTCAAAATTCTCTGTATATCGGCAGCTCCCTTCAAATCTCCCGCCTTAAACAAATTGTAAAGCCTCACGGATAACTCTGGCGCAAAAATTGAGACAGCCACTATGCCACCATCCCCACCTAATGCTAATGTCGGAAGCAGAATATCTCCAGTGCCAGCTAGAACAGAACATCTCCCTCCTAGAATTCTGATTAGCTCAGATATTCTCCACACTGCTCCACTGGATTCCTTTATCCCAGAAAGATTGTTATGTTCTTCAGCTATCCTGCCAATCAGCTCAATTGGTATATCATAACCTACAAATTTCGGCACGTTATAAAGAAGAACTGGAAGAGAGGAGGACTTAAGCACCGTTTTATAGTGACTTAAGAGTTCTCTTGAGTTCGGCTTGAAGTAATATGGAGGAGTCAGAAGTACTCCATCAGCCCCCAGCTTCTCCGCTTGCTCAATCTGCTTTAAAACTCCTCTTGTTGAGGGACTGCTCACACCAACTATAATTGGGATCTCTCCACCCGCCTTGTCAACTACAAACTTTATGATTGTTTTCCTTTCCTCTTCATCCAGCAAAGGTCCTTCTCCATTGCTTGCACAAGTAGCAAGGCCGTGAACCTTGGAATTCAGCCAGAAATCAAGCAGTTTATCAAGGGAGGCGAGATCCAATTCACCTTCCTCATCAAATGGCGTTACATGAGGTGGTATTATTCCCTGGAACCTCATGAGAAGCAGTGAGAAGCCCACCTTATAAAATTGCTCTCATCAGCTGTCTAAAACTTTCACTATATGTGAACAGGGCCTCTTCCATGGATCTCCAATATCATCCCCTCGACTTTTACTGGATCAAGCGATTGTGCCAGCTTCACGGCCTCAGAAAGCCTGGCTGAGCTGCTTGAGAAGACCTCCATAATTGGATCTCCGACCTCAACTCTATCCCCTCTTTTCGCATAAAGCTTTACCCCTGCTTTTTTGTCCATGGGAGCTCCTGCAGCTCTTGCTATCATTGACACTGCTTTATTTGAAACCTTGGTAACATATCCTGCTGATCTAGAATTTATGACCTCCTTGTGATCCCCTAGATCCACATCCTCAGGCTTTATGCTTGGATCACCTCCTTGTGCTTCAACTATCTCCCTGAACTTCTCATATGCTTTTCCTGACTCGAGTATTGAGAGGGCCATCTGATACCCCTTCCCTCTAGCTGCAACTCCTCCCATCTCCAGAAGCATTCCAGCTATGCTCAGCGACTTCTCCACTATGCTTCCGCTCCCCTTTCCTCCGCTGGAGAGGATCTCAAGAGCTTCTCTTGCCTCCAAAGCTGGACCTATGCACCTCCCTATAGGTTGTCCCCCATATGATATCGCTGCCTCTGCTGTTATGTCAAGTCTCTCAGCAAGCTCAACTATGTTCTTAGCTATCCTTCTAGCATCTCTCATGTCCTCCACTTTCGCCTCTTCTCCAACAGGTATGTCCACAACTAGCTTTCTGATGCCAGCTGCATACTTCTTTGAGAGTATTGATGCGTAGATCAACGGCTCTGGATCCACTCTGAGTGGATACTCAACTCTCTCTATCAGTATTGCATCAACAGGCGATATATTGGCTGCATGAGCCCATGTTATAACTCCTCCCACTCTTTTTGTTATTTCAACTATCTCCTCCGCTCTCAGGTCAACAGGAGCAAGGACCTCCATTGTGTCAACAGTTCCAGAGGGACTCATTATGGCCCTTGTGCTTGTTTTAGGCATTAAAAGACCGGCAGATGCCACTATGGGCACTATTATCAATGCATCCTTGCTGTTCCCCGGAACTCCCCCCATGCTGTGCTTATCCACGACATTCTTACTTCCAAAGTCGAGAACTGTTCCTATCTCAGCCATTGCCCTTGTGAGATACTCTATCTCCTCGAGGTCCATCCCTCTGAACTCAAGTGAGAGGATAAAAGCTGCAAGCTCAACATTGCTCAGGGACCCAGAGTATATATCTAAGACTATCTCCTCTATCTCCCTCTTGCTCAGCTTAGCTCCATTCATCTTCCTTCTTATCAGATCGACAGAATGCTGAACATCCGATCTAGTTACATCCACAATTTCTCCTTCCTTTACTCCAAGCCTCTCAGCCAAATCGAGAAATATGACAATAGATCCCTTTTCAGCAAAATCCGATATGCTCAAAGGTGCAGCTAGAGCAGATCCTCTATAGTTTATCTTCACTCTGTCTCCTGCGATAAGCCCCAGCCTATCTGCATCCTCTCTGTTTATGACAGCTCTCGGCTCATCCAGCCTTATGTTCACCACTTTAGTCCTGAGCTCCACTAAATACAATGCGCCAGATGAATTTAAGATTACAGGAGAGCTGAAATTACTCTCATAGAATATTCTACTATTTTTATAGAATAAAGGTTATCTACAGTATCATCGGATCTCCTTGATGTGGAGAGGATTGGACAACATCGCATCAAATGCTCTATCAGCTCTTGATCTCATATCATCAAGGGCTGTGATACTTCACGGTAGCCTGCCGGATGAGATTGCAGCAGCCGTCATTCTATATGAAATACTCAAGACGAGAGGAGTTGAGGTATTTGCGATCCCCACTCTTCCGGAGGAGTTCTTGGAGAATGTTGAGAAATCCGGGGAATGCGATCTAATAGCAGTTGGTGTCCTGCCAACAGGTCCTGGACCACTAGATGTGGCTGAAAAGCTCCACGGAAATGTCTTCCTCTTCAGCAACTCTATTCCACATGGACATGGCATAAATCTGATGGGAGAAGGGCTAAACATACCCCTCTCCTCCTTAAGCTACAGGATGGCGAAACAAGTTAAAGATGAGGATCTATCAAACCTCTGCTGGATAGCTGCCATTGGATCGATTGACAGTCATCTCTTCCTGGAAATAGCTAGAGAAGCAGCCCTTAGATGGCCTTATATATTCGCATCAAGCGATGGGGGGAACTTCAAAAAGGGGAATGAAATGCTGATAAAAGCATCTCTTCTTCATCCAATTGGCCCTTCTATAGCGTTCGTCTCCTTGGATGAGAACATGGAGGATCCTGCCTCCTTCTTTGATGGATCGGATATGCTTGCATCTCTTCTTAGACATGAGGGGATGGATGGATCTTTGATGGACCTGATAAATTCATCAGGAACTCTTAGATTCTCCAAAGATGGTCTTCGCGTTTGGGAGGCCAATGAGGCCAGGAAGAGGAGGACAATAGCTTATTTTGAGTCCAGAATATCGGATGATCTTGTGCTCTCATATGCAACGGAGGGACCTGTTGCATTCATATCTGCAAGAAGGAATTCCACTAAAGATCTTCTAAGCGAGATGAGGGAGAAGTTATCCGGAATTGAGCACTCAATCTGTGGTGGAATCGATCATGCCGAGATAACAATGAGATCCAGCCAGATTAACAAGTTCATCGAGAGGCTGGGAGGGTGAAATTTTTTAGGTTAAAGGTCGGAGGATGTGATGAGGAGGGAGATGAAGGGTCTTGCCGATAAGGGTTGCTGTTGCCACAGAGGATGGAAAACACGTTAAGGAAGGGGAGTTTAACAAGGCAAAGTACTTTGCCATATACGATGTCTCAGGAAAAAGCCCAACAAAGGTGGAACTCAGGGTGAATACGAGGATAAGCGCAGAGGATCCCTCATCAGCTCTTGAGATACTCAGGGACTGCGAGGTAGTCATATCAAAAGAGTTCAGCAAGGATGTAAAGGAGGCAATGGAGTCAATGGGCCTAATAGCTCATGAAACGAGGAACACTGACATAGTTGGAGCTATAATAGAGTTTGCTGAGAAGGTATCCAGGTTGAGGGAGGGATGATTTTTATTCTTCCAACTCGCTGAGAAGTATGCTAGTAGACTGGAAGTCTAGAGAGATATTCTCAAATCTAAGAGTCCCTGAGGATTCAATGACAATTCTTAGGCTTGATGGATGGAGATTTAGTGATCTTGCTGCTTCTCTTAAGCTTGATAAACCATATGACAGGAGGTTTGCTGAAACAATGGCGAAAGCTGCCTCAAAGCTATTCGAGCTCGGGATACCGATCATCCTTGCTTACACGTTTTCTGATGAAGTCTCACTAATATTAAATCCTCCTCTGCCTTGGAGAGGAAGAATAGAAAAGATGAACTCAGTGATACCTTCTCTTCTTTCCTCCTTCATCTCAGTTGAGCTGGGGAGAAGGGATATAGCCTTTGACTCCAGAGTGGTGCTCATCACAGGCGCCTCTGATGCAATAGATTATCTTTCCTGGAGACAGGAAGAAGCTTGGAGGAATCATGTAAATTCCTATGCGCTCTACGCCTTGGAAAAAGAGGGGATAACTGGGAGGAAAGCTGATGAGATGCTCAGGGGAATGAAATCACATGAAAAGCACGAGCTTGTATTCAAAAAGCTTGGAATAAACCTTGCTGAGACACCTGCGTGGCAAAGGAGGGGCATTTTGATAAGATGGGAGGAGTTTGAGAAGAAGGGATTTGACCCAAAGGAGGGAAAGGAGGTTGTAGTAAAGAGAAGAAGAGTTTTTCAGGACTGGAATCCCCCTATATTCTCATCAGAAGAGGGAAGAAAGTATCTAATGAAGGTCCTAGGGATGGATGAGAAAAAGTTTTAAAGGGCCAATGATATTAACAGTGCCCCGGTAGCTCAGCGGTCAGAGCGGCCGCCTTGTAAGCGGCAGGTCGCGGGTTCAAATCCCGCCCGGGGCTTTGATTTTTAGACTTGGATTGTGAAACAACTCTTCATAATTGGATGAGGTTCCACTATCCCATTCAGAGAAATACAGGAGTAGCAAAAAAGTGACTTTAAAAAGAAAAATTAGGAGAGCTTCTCCTTCACGAAGTCCCTTATCCTCTTCATTCCCTTCCTTATGTTCTCCCTTGATGTAGCGAAGGAGATCCTTAAGTAGCCCTCTCCCTCAGCTCCAAAGGAGGTTCCTGGAAGAAGAGCAACTCCAGCCTCATTAAGGAGCATATCAGCAAGCTTTGATGATTTTACACCAAGCTTGCTCACATTTGGAAATGCATAGAATGTCGCAGCAGGTTTTATCATGCTAAATCCTGGAATTGAGTTTATCTCCTCGTATATGAGATCTCTTCTGGCCTCATATTCCTTCACCATCCTCCAGACATCATCCCATGGTCCCTTTAATGCAGCAATCGCAGCATACTGTGCGAAGCTTGCAGGACATGAAGCAGAATTTAGCTGGACTTTTGCTATCTTATCTGCGATTTTTTCAGGTGCAACAACCCATCCAAGCCTCCATCCTGTCATGGACCACGATTTGCTGAACCCCCCTAGAAGCACTGTGTTCTCCTTTCCTCCCACTGAGAGGGCGCTAATATGTTTCTTTCCATCAAATATTATATGTTCGTATATCTCGTCTGATATAACAACTATATCCCTCTTTTTGGCAACATCGTATATAGCCTCGATGTCCTCCTTTGAGTAAACCCCTCCAGTCGGGTTTCCAGGAGTGTTTATCACTATGGCCTTCGTTTTTTCAGTAACAGCAGATGCTATTTCCTCCCCGCTTGGGGAAAATCCTCTCTCCTCCCTGAGCTTGACTGTAACTGGAATTCCTCCAACGAACTTAGTGACTCCCTCATATGCAGGATATGTGGGGCTCGGTATAACAACTTCATCTCCTGGATCCAAGAAGGCTATCAAAGAGGCAAATATGCCCATCTTAGCCCCAACTGTTATCACAACCTCCTTTGGCTTAACATCAACGCCCCTGCTCTCAGTTATGTACTCAGCAACAGCCTCCCTCAGCTCATATATGCCAGCAGCCGGTGTATATCCAGTTTTTCCCTCATCAAGAGCTTTCTTTGCAGCTTCTATTATGTGTTTTGGCGTTGGAAAATCAGGTTGACCTATCTCAAAATGGACTATCTCCTTCCCCTGCCTCTCCAACTCTCTAGCTTTATCCAGAACTATAAATGCGCTCTCCACCTCGAGCTTCTCCATCGACCTCGAGAGCCTAGGCATCAGCTCACCAGCGCACTTCAGCAGTTAAATTCAAAAATTTTTCTATTTCCCAACTTTCTTTAAGATAATGATATAACATATGAAGCCAAATAAGAGTTCGTTCAGGAAAACTGTGACAGTGGAGGATATTATGGTGATAAATATAGCCGCGCTTTTCTCCACTCCCATTGCAATAAGAAGGCTTGCCATCGCCCATTCCCTCACCCCTGTGTTTCCAGGTATTCCAAGCGGGATCAAGACCATCAATATGGAGAAGGAGTATATGAAGGCCCCTGAAAAGAGATCTATCTGTATGCCGAGGGACCAGAGGTATATGAATATGGGTGCCATGTCCAGAAGCCAGTTTGCGAATGAGCATAAAGTTGACTCAACAAGCCTTCTTCTGTCCTTCATGAGATTGCTAAAAGTCTCAGCATACTCCTTTATCTCATTTCTCATTCTATCCATGTTCTTTTTTGTTATCCTCTCTATTAAAGAGAGGATGCTCATTAAATACTTTTCTGTCGTGCTTATCTTAACTATGAGCAGGGTTCCAATGGATATCAATGTGATGGCCATCAGGGATGGGATGAAGAGGTTGCCAGCTAGTTTAGATAAACTGGATATACCAAGAGCTATGCAGACAAGGAATGGAACAGTCATAACTATTCTATGGGCTATAACTGTTGATAAAGCCTCCGAATTTCCCATCTTTCCAGTTTTCCCAGCTAGATACACTCTTAACGCCTCTCCTGATGTGGAGCCAGTTGGTATGAGAAGGTTCATGAATAGAGCTGAGTAGCTTATTAGAAATGAGTCCAAAACAGATATCTTTCTTCCGGAGATGAAATACCAGCCCAAGGAGTAGAAAAAGACGCCGATGTTTATCAGCAAAAATGATATTACAACTGGAAGAAGGCCTATTCTTTCCACATAAGCTGGCACCTTCTTGAGATCTAAGGCAGGAAATAGAAGCAGGAATAAGATTATTCCAAGCAATGTGAGGATTAATGTGCCCTTCTTTACCATTAAACTCCCCCGTAGAATTTTATTGCTGTGTTAAGAGCCTCCTCCCACGATGGAAGACCTGATTGAGTTCCCTTCTTTGTTATTTTTATCGATGCAGCTGCATTTGCTATCTTAAGGGCGGAGTCAACATCCATTCCTTTAAGTATTGCAATAGTGTATGCAGCATCGAAGACATCCCCAGCCCCGGTTGTGTCAACAGCTCTAGCCTCCACTGCCCTCTGCTCATAAAGCTCCCCCATTATATAAGCTCTTGCCCCCTTTTCCCCCATCTTCAGAACTATCTCAACATCCTTTGATATCCTCTTCATCTCATCCTCCTCAAAAACAAATCTTGCCTCTCTTATGTTCATAAAAAGCCTTTTAACACCAGGAAGGTAATTTTTTACTTCCTTTCCGATCTTCTTAACTATTTTTATGCCGGGATCCCATGAGATCCCCTCATATGTTTGGATAACCCTTGAGACAACCTCCTCACCAACGCTTGAGACATGAACCACATCGCTTGATTTTAGCAGTGGGAGAAATTCGGAGAAATCCAACATTCCAAGCATTGAATTTGCCCCTCTCATTGTTATCATCCTTCTCTGCTTTCCTCTCTCCTGTATAACAACGACAGTTCCAGTTCTCTCCCCATATACTCTTTTTATCCATTCAGTGGACACATTATGCCTCTTCATCCCATTCAGAAAGATCTCTCCGAAAAGATCATCCCCAACACAGGCTATAAGAAAGCTTTCTGCCCCAAGATGGCTTGATGCAGCAGCAAAATTTGATGCAGAGCCACCAGGTCCAAAAATTATCTCCTCCGCAAGGACGTCCTCATCATAGCCAGGCATCTCATCTAGGAAGAGCGTGATATCTATGTTCGCATTTCCTATTGCCGTCACCCTCATCTTCTCACCAGGGAGGGGAAGAAATATCTCTTTCCTTTGGATTTCTTGAGCTCATCCCACTCGCTTAGTATTTTCACAGCCTCATTTGCCACATCTATTGCCTCTTTTTCTCCCTTTATCCCGAACTCACCAGTTACCCTCTGGGCATAAACTGTGCATACAGCTCCAGCTCTGAGCCCATAAACACCAGCAACTGTGAATATGGAAGCAGCCTCCATCTCGAAGTTCAGCACTTTAGCTTTCCTCAGATCTCCAACTATGTTTTTCATCCAGCTCTGCTCATATCCTCCCATTCCAGGCCTTCCCTGCCCTGTGTAGAAGCTGTCAGTTGTTGCAGTTATCCCCACATGGTACCTGTATCCAAGCTGCTCAGCTGCCTCTATCAGGGCAATTGTCACCTCATAGCTTGCAATAGCAGGATACTCTATGCTCACATACTGTCTGCTCGTCCCTTCCATCCTAACAGCCCCTGCTGATATTATCAGGTCGCCTATCTCTATTCCCTCCTGTATTGCCCCTGAGCTCCCAACTCTTATGAATGTATCAGCTCCAGTTCTAGCAAGCTCTTCTACAGCTATTGCTGCTGCTGGTCCGCCTATTCCAGTTGAGACAGCCATCAGCTCAACACCCTTATATCTGCCGGATATTACATAGTACTGTCTGTGCCTTGATACCTCCTTGTGCTCATCCCAGCTTTTTGCTATCTTCTCTATCCTCTCCGGATCGCCTGGAAGCAGAACATATCTCTTTGTCTCCCCTGGGGATACCCTCACATGATACTGAACTCCTCCAGGGAGCTCTGGCTCCTCAGCACTTTTAAATTCCAGCCCATCTCCTGAATATATCCCATATCTCATCTGCAACCACCTCAACAGGCCTTCTGGAATCCACAACAAACATGTTGAACTCGTCCTTTAGCCTCAGGAATCTCTCCCTTATCTTCTCAAGCTTCTCCTTCTCCTCAAATATCTCCCTCTTCTTCCTGTTCTTTATCCTGTTTATAGCAGTATCTGCATCAATATCGAGTAGTATTGCAAGATCTGGCAGAGGAGCTCTAGAATTTATCGATCTAACCCAGCTCTCCGGGAGGAAGAGGCCCTGATATGCTATCGATGAGAATAGATATCTATCTGTTATGACAAAACAATTTTTCATCAAATCAGATATCTCGTGAACATGGGAAAGCCTGTCAGCTGCAAACAGAAGAGCCAAGACGTCATGCTCAGCCTTAAGCCTTCCAGAGAGGACATCCCTTATTATCATCCCTATTGGGCCATCTGTCGGCTCGTGAGTGAGGAATGCCTTGAATCCCATTCCCGATATCCTCTCATAAAGGATCTTGGAGTGAGTTGTGGTCCCTGAGCCATCTATCCCCTCAAGCGCTATAAGGCCACCTGACCTCATCGGGGCTAAGCTTTTTGAGTTGGTAATAAATGTATCTGAGGTGATCTCATGCGAATAGTCGGCCCTATTGACAGCTTCAACAAGGCTCTTTCCGGGATATTAAAGGCTGAGATAGTGGATGTCGAGAGAAGAATCTTTCCTGATGGTGAGATATGCCCTAGGATAATGGAGACAGACAAGATAAGTGGATCAGATGTAGTGCTGTCGATGAGGATGAAAAATGGGGGAAATCCAAATACATATCTCTCCGAGATAATTTTCACAATAAAAAATTTAAAGGAGGAGCTGAAAGCAGAGAAGGTCATAGCAGTAATCCCATACTTCCCATACGCAAGACAGGATGAGATATTCAGACCAGGAGAACCCTTTAGCTCAAAATATGTTGCTGATATGCTGGAAAGAGCTGGAGCAGATGCTGTTGTAAGTGTCACAGTCCATCTTCACAGGATAAAGTCCTTCTCAGATATATTCAGCAGGGCAAAAGCTGTCAATGTATCAGGATTTCATGGAATAGCCAGAGTTCTGAGGGACAAGGAGCTCAGAGATCCCGTTGTGATAGCACCTGATGGTGAGGGAATTATCTGGGCAAAAGAGCTGGCTGATTTAATGGGAATAAGGGAATATGGGGCATTTAGAAAGGAAAGAGACTTAAGCACAGGGGAGATAAGGACTCACTTGGTGGAGATGGATCTAAGGGGGAGGGATGCAATAGTGGCGGATGACATGGTTTCAACAGGAGGCACCATGGCAAATGCGCTAGCAGGAGTGAGGAAAATGGGAGCAAGAAGGGCAATAGCGGCATTTGTCCACCCAGTTCTGGTTCCAGGTGCAATAGATAAGATATTAGCATTAGCTGATGAGGTTATATCCTCGGACACAATAGAGTGGCCCGGGTCAAGGGCCACTGCAGTTGTCGAAGTGGCGAATGCTGTCAAGAATCTACTATGATTTAATGGCTTAGAAAGCAAATTTAATAATCCTTTTTTATTATACTACTAAATTAATCTCCTGTTATTCATTAATACAAATTGTTTTGTAAGGCGCTTTGAACTGCAAACTTTTTATTGATAATTTAGAGAACAGTGCCAATCTGGAGGTGCTTCAATGAGACCTCTGAGCAAGGAGTTCAACCCAGTGAAGTATGAGGCTGAGGTGCTGGAGTTCTGGAGGAGGAACAACACATACAGAAAGGTAAGGGAGATGCTGAAGGGAAAGGAGAAGTTCTATTTTCTGGATGGGCCTCCATATCCGAGCAGCAAGGAGCCTCACCCTGGAACTTGCTGGAACAAGTTCATAAAGGACTCTGTTGTCAGGTACTGGAGGAGCAGAGGATATGATGTGAGGGATCAGCCTGGATGGGATACCCACGGCCTTCCAATAGAGGTTGCAACAGAGAAGGAGCTGGGATTCAGCACAAAAAAAGATATAGAGAACTATGGAATAGATAAGTTCGTGGAGAGGTGCAAGGAGCTCGCAATGGAGAACTTGAGGGAGATGACCTCAGCTTTTGAGGCCCTTGGAGTCTCTTTGAACTGGGAAAATCCCTATATAACTTTTGAGAGGAGCTACATAAACTCAGCATGGTGGGGCTTCAGCAAAATATGGGAGAAGGGGAGGCTGAAAAAGGGGCTTGTCGTCGTGCACTGGTGCCCAAGGTGCGAGACAGTCCTGGCTGATTATGAGGTGAGCGAGTACAGGGATCTTCAGGATCCATCAATATACGTGAGGTTTCCATCTGAGAAGGGGGACATCGTCATATGGACAACAACCCCATGGACCCTTCCTGCCAACGTTGCTGTGATGGTCCATCCTGATGAGGACTATGTGCGGGTTGAGGCTGAGGGAAATGTGCTCATAATGGCTGAGAAGAGGCTGAAGAAGGTGATGGAGGAAATAGGGATACGGGAGTACAGAGTTGTGGAGAAGATTAAGGGATGCCAGCTAGAGGGGCTGAAATACATAAATCCGCTGGAGAAGAGGGTTCCTGCTCAGGGCAGAATAGAGCACAGAGTTATACTAAGCAGGGAATATGTAACAATGGAGGAGGGGACTGGATGTGTCCACTCCGCCCCAGGGCATGGGAAGGAGGACTTTGAAGCAGCTCATGTGAGGTATGGAATGCCTGTCCTAAGCCCTGTAGATGAGAGAGGCATGTTCACAGAGGAGGCAGGGGAGTACAAAGGGCTGAATGTGAGGGAGGCGAACACCAAGATAATAGAGGATCTAAAATCAGATGGATTTCTTTTATACTCTGGGAAAATAACACACAAATATCCTGTTTGCTGGAGGTGCAAAACTCCCTTGATACTGAGGGCAACTGAGCAGTGGTATGTGAAGCTCTCCGATCTAAAGGATGAGCTGATAAAAGAGGTGGATAAGGTCAGATGGGTTCCCTCATGGGGAGGGGAGAGGAGATTTAAGAACTGGTTGATGAACTTAGAGGATTGGATAATATCAAGGCAGAGGTACTGGGGAACTCCTCTTCCGATATGGGTGTGCAACAACTGCGGGAAAACTGAGGTGATATCTGGAGAAAAGGAGCTGGTTGAGAAGGCTGGTGTGAGGCCTGAGGATCTTCACAAGCCCTGGGTTGATGAGATAAAATGGAAATGCAGCTGCGGAGGGGAGATGAGAAGAGTTCCGGACGTGGCAGATGTGTGGTATGACTCAGGCATATCATTTTTTGCAAGCCTTGGATATCCTGAGAGCAAGGATTATGAGAAGCTGAAGCCTGTTGACTTCATTGTCGAGGGACATGATCAGTTCAGGGGCTGGTTCTTCTCCCTCTTGAGAGTTGGATACCTGATATTCGGCTCAGCTCCCTATAAAACAGTGCTTTCTCACGGCTTCATGCTCGATGAGAAGGGGAGGGAGATGCACAAGAGCCTTGGAAACTATGTCCCAGTTGATGAGATAAAGAGCAAGTTTGGAGCAGATGCTTTCAGGCTTTTCGTTTTATCAAAGGTGACGTGGAGCGATCTAAGATTCAACATGAGGGAGATGGAGAACACGCTGAAAAAGCTGCAGGTAATATGGAATGTCTTTGTCTTCATATCCGAATATGCTGTGCTGAGAGGAGAGGGGGAGATGAGCCATGAGGACAGGTGGATTCTCTCAAGGCTGAACAGCACGATAAGAGATGTTGGAAAGGCGATGGAGGATTACAGAATACACGATGCAGTTAACTCATTGCTAAACTTCCTTGTTGAGGATTTGAGCCATCTTTACCTCAGGTATGCGAGGAAGAGGATAAGGAGAAATCCATCTGTATCAAATGTGCTCAGGGAGATAGCATCGAAGATTCTCCCAGTTCTCTCAGTTTTTGCCCCCTTTACAGCTGAGAAGATATATCAGGAGTCATTTAAAGAGGAGGGCATGCCGGAAAGCGTGAACATGCTTCCATGGCCTGAATACAATGAAAGAGCAATAGACAAAAGGCTCGAGGACTTAATGAACTCTGCAAGAGCTGTAATAGCTGCTGCAAACTCGATAAGAGCCAGGAAGAAGATGAGGATAAGGCAGCCCCTTCCTGAGCTCAGGGTTTCTGCTGAGCTAGAGGAGGTTGTGAGGACATTTAAAGATGTGATAATGGAGGAGGTGAACGTGAAAAAAGTGAGCATTGGAGAGGCAGAGTGGGATCATGAGGATGTGCAGGGAGGTAAAGTGTACTTAAACACTGAAGTTGATGAGGAGCTCGCAAGGGAGGGGATGAGAAGGGAGATAATAAGGAGGATACAACAGATGAGGAAGGAGATGGGGCTTAGAAGGGGTGTGGAGAAGGTCAAAGTGTATATAAAGGGGGTTGAGGATCTTCTGGATGAAGCAGCAATGGAGGAGGTTGATGCTGTGTCAGTGGAGGTCGGAGAGGGCAAGGGGTATAGGAGGGACTGGGAGATAGCCGGAAGAAAGGTGACAATATGGCTGGAGAGATCAGAGTAGCGGGATGGGTGAGCGAGGTAAGGGATCTTGGGAAGCTGAGGTTCATAGTGCTAAGAGGGGAGAGGAAAGTCCAGATAACAATGAAGAGAGGCGAGGTCTCAGATGAGCTCTTCTTCGTAACAGAGGATCTTCCGCAGGAAAGTGTGATAGAGGTTCTTGGGGTTGAGGCTGAGAAAAAAGTGGCAAGATCAGCTGATCTGGAGATAATACCGAGGGAGATAAGAGTTATAAGCAGGGCTGAGAAGAAGCTTCCTCTTGACCCTAACTGGAAGGTTCAGGCTCTCTTTCCAACTAGAATGAAGTACAGGCCTCTTGACCTTAGAAGGCCTGAAGTTCAAGCTGTATTCAAGATAGAAGCGAGTTTTGTGAGGGGAGCAATGGACTGGCTTGATGAAAATGGTTTTCTCATGGTATTCACCCCATCTATAATAGGGGCTGCAAGCGAGAGCGGGGCTGAGGTTTTTGAGGTGAAATATTTTGACAAAAAGGCTTATCTTAGGCAGGATCCTCAGCTTCACAGGCAGCTTACAATTCTAGGTGGATTTACAAAAATATATGACATAGGGCCAAACTGGAGGGCAGATCCCAGCCATACAACAAGGCATATGAGCGAGTTCAGGTCAATTGCAGTTGAGATGGCCTTCATCTCAGATGAAGAGGACACGATGAGGGTTGAGGAGCAGATGATAGTTGCTGGGATTAAGAGAGTTCTTGAGGAAAGACAGAAGGAGCTCGATTTGTTAGGCCTTCAGTTAGAGGTGCCAAAAACACCATTTCCAGAGATAAGGTTCCCCCATGTTTACGAAGTTCTGGAGGGGATGGGGAAGAGAATTGAGTATGGAAGCGATTACGACACCGAGTCGGAGGAGCTGCTGTGGAGATATGCTAGGGAGAAGCACAACTCAGATTTCATATTTGTGAATAGATTTCCGTTTGCTGTCAAGCCATTCTACGTGATGAAAGCAGATGATACATGGGCGAGGAGCGTTGATCTTATATACAGGGGGGAGGAGGTGAGCTCGGGAGGGCAGAGGGAGCACAGATACGAGGTTCTGCTTAGACAAATAGAGGAGAAGAAGCTGGATAAAAAAGAGCTCGAGTGGTTCACAAGCTTCTTCAGATATGGAGCACCTCCTCATGGTGGATTTGCATTAGGAGTGGAGAGGTTTGTGTACAGGATGCTCAACCTTCAGAACATAAGGGAGGCAGCTCTATTCCCGAGGGATGTTGAGAGAGTTCTTCCATAATCTAAAATTCTCTATATTTTTAATATCTGTGCTCAAAAGTATCTAAGGGCTCCGAGACATCAACTTCATCCAATCTAAGCCAAAGGTTCAATTCACAGAAAAAGAATGATAAGTTTTATCCAAGGAATCTAAGCTTAGATTAAAAGTGTTAGTCCACAGAGCTAGAATCAGCTGTCAACACCTTATTCCTGCTCCATCCTCCTCTTAAGCTCAGCCACAAGGACGTTTATAACGTTATCCCTAAGAGAATCCATGCTCTTCT